>Ga0209689_1000024_pt1 | contig 69114 bp, 72 predicted proteins | sample GraSoiAngelo_149_FD_187119 | JGI IMG/M metagenome (GOLD analysis project Ga0209689, IMG submission 187119) | Grasslands soil microbial communities from the Angelo Coastal Reserve, California, USA - 14_1009_09_30cm (SPAdes) (version 2) | ecosystem: Environmental > Terrestrial > Soil > Grasslands ... | reverse complement strand
TCAACTGACGGCGAGGATCTTCATCTCCACCGCGCCGGCCGGAACGACCAGCCGGACCGTCTCCCCTGCGCGGTGCCCCATGAGCGCGCGGCCGACCGGTGACTCGTTGGAGATGCGTCCATCCGATGGACTCGCCTCCGCCGAACCGACGATGACGTACTGCTCTTTCTGTCCATCCGCTTCCACCATCACGTGGCTTCCGATCTCGACCTGGTCGTGGTGGGTTCTCTCATCGATCACCACGGCCTTCTTGACCATCTGCTCGAGCGTCATGATGCGGCCTTCCAGGAAGGCCTGATCGTTCTTGGCCTGCTCGAGCTCGGAGTTCTCGGTGAAATCGCCGAACTCCATGGCGGCATGGATGCGCTCTGCGACCCGCTGGCGCTCCTTCGTCTTGAGCGTCTCGAGCTCGCTCTGGATCTTCTTGAGCCCTTCCGCGGAGACGTAGACAGGCTTCTCCAGGTTGTTCAACGGAGCCTCCGCTCTCGCGCGGCCTCTGGCCGCACGCGCCCTAGAACTAGAAAGCGCTGAAGGCCCGAGGGCCCTCAGCACTTTGCCGGGCGTACTGTTCTGTGCGGGACATTGTACGACACCGAGGCCTTCCGGAGCGCAATTCGGAGGCGGCTCTTCGCCTGGTACCGGCGCTCCGCGCGCGACCTTCCCTGGCGCCGGACCCGTGACCCGTACGCGGTCCTCGTGTCAGAAGTCATGCTCCAGCAAACGCAGGTCAGCCGGGTCATCGAGGCGTATGCGCGGTTCCTAAGACGCTTCCCGACGCTGCGCGCGCTCGCGCGCGCCTCGCTCGGCGACGTGCTCCGTGCGTGGTCGGGACTCGGCTACAACCGTCGGGCTCGCGATCTTCACGCGATCGCGGGGCTCCATCCGCAAAGCCTTCCCGAGGCGATCGAGGACTTGGACGCCCTTCCCGGAGTGGGTGCGTATACGGCGGGCGCCGTCGCGTGCTTCGCTCACGGGGTGGCCGTCGCGTTCGCCGACACGAACGTCCGGCGAGTGCTCGGACGCGCCATCTTGGGTCGGGCGGCCACCGAACGCGAGGCGGTGGCGATCGACATGCGGCTCATGCCGCGAAGGCGAGCCGCCCAGTGGCATCACGCGCTGATGGACGTCGGCGCGATCTTCTGTCGCTCGCGCGAGCCGCGGTGCGCGGCGTGTCCCCTGCGGCCGGTCTGTCGCTACCGCGGGGCCGCGGAGCCGCATCCGCCGCGGCAATCGTCATTTGCCGCAAGCGATCGACGTATCCGCGGCGCGATCGTCCGTGCGCTGACGATCACACCGCACACGGTCGCGGAGCTGCGTCGCCTTATCGGCGACCCTCGCGTCCCCCACCTCGTCGCCGCGCTTGCGGATGAGCGCATCGTCGAGACCTTCGGCCATCGCGTGCGCCTTCCGGAGTAAGGCGAAAGGACGAACCTAGGCCGGTTCGAGCCGCAGCGTCGTGTCGAGGACCGAGCGGCGTAGCATCGAGTCGAGCGAGCCGCTCTTCGGGTACTTCTTCCGGTAGCCGTCCGAAGTGCGCCGCAACGCATCGGCGTCGACGGCGCGCTCCGCTCGCACGGGTACGCGCTTGCCATCGGCCAGGATCGCGCCGGGGCGGGCAAGGAGCTCGCGGTACCAGCGCGACGTCTTGCCGCGGTAGGTCCGGACGAAGACGTCGTCACCGTCGACGACGATCCAGATCGGCACGCCGTGCGTCACCCCTTTCGCCGAGCGGGTCTCGATGTCGACTTCGCGGGCGCGGTCCAAGAGTGCAAGCGTCGCGCGCGGAAAGCTCAAGCGGCGCCGGGAAGCGGCGGTCCCGCGATCGCGACCGCCGAGCGCTCGGGCGGCAGGAACGAGCGCGCGGTCTCGACGACCTGGTCGCGCGTCACCGCGCGCAGCTCGCTCGGGTAGCGCTCGAGGTGGTCGGGCCCGAGGTCGAAGATCTCGCCTTCGAGGACGAGCGAGGCGACGCCACCGGGGCTTTCGCGCGCCACGTCGAGCTCCCCGACGAGCTTGTCCTGCGCGAGCTCGAGGTCCTCGGGCGCGACCTTGCCGTCGAGGATCTTGCGCAGCTCGTCGAGAGCGACGCTGATCGCGCGCTCGACGTTCGTCGGGTTGACGCCCATCCGGACGGTCCACGGCGATTGGCCGCGCGAGCTTCCGATGGTGCTGAACACGTAGTAGGCGAGACCGAGCTCGTCGCGGACGACGTGACCCGCGCGGCTCGCGAAGGTGTCCGCTGCGAAGACCATGTTGGTCACCCGCGCCGCGACGAAACGCGGATCGTTCCGTGGAAGACCGGGCCAGCCGATGATGATGTCGCTCTGGGTCTTGTCGGGGACGACCTCGAGACGCCTGACCGCTCCGGCGAGCGCGACCTCGCGCACCGCGCGCCCATCGCTTGCCGCGCCGTCCCATCCGGAGAATGCGCGGCCGGCGGCATCGACCGCAGCGGCCGACTCGACGCCGCCAGCGATGACGAGGACGGCCCCTTTCGGTCGTATCGCCTCGTGGTGTTGGGAGCGCAGGTCCTCGGCGGTCACGGCGCGTACGACTTCCGGATCGCCGATCGCGCGAGCGCGGAACGGGTGCCCGACCGGGTAGACGAGCTCGCGCCACACCCGCTCTGCGACCGCGCGAGTGTTGCGCGCGTCTTCCTCGATCTGCGCCAGCGTCTGCTGGCGGACGAGCTCAACTTCGTCGACGACGAAGGCAGGGCCGATGACCGCCTCGGACATGATCGCCAGCAGCGTCGGCAAATCGGCGCCGAGCGACTGCGCGCTGAAGGTCGCGGCGTGCGAGCCGACGTCGAGTCGCGCCGCCGCGCCGATCCCGTCGAGCGCGTCGGCCCAGCTCCTGGAGTCGTGCTTGGTCGTGCCGCGCAGCATCGCCTGCGCCGTCAGACGAGCGATGCCCGGACGCCCGCGTGGCTCGAACCATTGCCCGGCTTCGATCGCGAGAAGTACGGCGACCGAGCGCAGGCCGGCGATCGGCGCGACCACGACACGCAGGCCGCTCGGAAGACGCTTGCGGACGATGTCCATCAGGCAGGCTCTTCGGGGATGAACCAGCCCACGACGCGGCTCCGCTCCTTGAAGATCGACTCCGCGGCAGCGCGGATGTCCTCAGCAGCGACGGCTGCGAGCCGGTCGTACCACTCGGCAAGCGAGGTCGCCGCGCCAGTCGCGAGCACCTCACCCAAGCGGTATGCCCGCCAGGTGATGGTGTCAGTCATGAAAGCGCTGGCCGAGAGCAGCTGACGGCGGACGCGCGCGAACTCGTCGGCCTCGAGCGGCTGGTCAGCGATACGAGCGAGCTCGTCGAGGATCACGCGCTCGACCTGCTGGTGCGTGGACCCCGAGCCCAGCGTCGCTTCGACCACGAAGAGGTACGGATCCTTGCGAAGCGTGTAGGTCGCGTCGACGTCGGTCGCGAGTCCGGAGTCGATGAGCGCGCGGTAGAGGCGCGACGACCGTCCCGATGCGCTCTCACCGCCGCCGGCGGTCGCGCCCGCGAGCGCGACGCTGAGTGCCGAAAGCGCGGGCGCGCGGGGATCGGTCGCGCGCGGGGAGTGGAACGCGATCTGGATGATCGGCAGGGCACCGCCCGCGCGGCGCACGATGACACGCTTCTCCCCGTACTGCGGCGGTTCGGGCGCCTTCGCCGGCTCGACCGGCACCTCCGCGTCGAGTCTCGCGAATGCCTTCGCGGCTTGATCGAGCAGCTCGTTCGCCGCGGCGTCGCCCGCGACGACGACGTACGCGTTGTTCGGCGCGTAGTGCTTGCGGTAGTGGGTGTACAGCCCGTCGCGCGTCATGAGCCTGATCTCTTCTTTGCTGCCGATCACCCCCTGACCGTACGGGTGCCGCGAGAACGCGACCGCCTGCAGCTGCTCGCCGAGCAGGAACGACGGATCGTTCTCGAGACCCTCGCGCTCGCTGACGATCACCGTCCGCTCGGCTTCGGTCTCCTCGACCGAGATGAGCGCGTTTCGCATGCGGTCCGCCTCGAGCTCGAGCGCGACCGGGAACCGCTCGCGCGGCACCGTCTCGAAGTAGCAAGTGACGTCCTCGCTCGTGAAGGCGTTCCACATCGCCCCGTACCGCGCGAGGAGCCGGTCGAGGTCGCCCTTCGGGTGTCCGGGCGTGCCCTTGAACAGCATGTGCTCGAGGAAGTGGGACATGCCCGTCGTGCCCGGGACCTCATTGCGCCCGCCGACGTGGTACCACACCCAGAGCGATACGACAGGTGCGTGCCGTGCCTCGAGGGCGTACATGACGAGCCCGTTATCGAGGCGACGCGTAGCCGGGGCTTCAGTCAGCGTTGGGATGCGAAAAAGTCTAGCCGCGAGGACGGACGAGCCTCACGGCGCCCCGAATTTCGCCGCGAAAACGGCCTTGGCGGCGATGGCGGAATCGACGGATCCGAAGACCCCGGGCCGCTCGGTGTACTCGTCCAGCACCGCGGCGATCGCCATCGATGGCTGCTCAAACGATGCGAAGCCGATGAACCACGCGTCCACTTTGCCGGCGGCGGCGGTCTCGGCTGTGCCGCTCTTCCCCGCGGTCGTGACCGAGTAGCTGCGGAACACCGATGACACCGTTCCGTCAAGATCCGTGGTCACTGCGTGCATGCCGTCACGGATGAGCGAAAGGTCGGTCGGAATGCTCTGCACCGCGCCGGCCTGTGTCTTCGGGAACGTCTTCACCGTCTTCCCGTCACGATCACGAAGCTCGACGACCAGACGAGGCTTCCACACGATCCCGTCGTTTGCCAGCGCCGACGCGTAGTTGGCCATCTGGAGAGGCGTGGCTAGGAGGTAGCCCTGCCCGATCGCGAGGTTCGTGGCGTCGCCCGGGTTCCACACCTGATCCGACGCGTTTGCGAAGTGCTGCTTCTTCCAGTCGGGACTCGGCACGAGGCCCTCGGCCTCGAAGACATAATCGATGTCCGTCGCCTTCCCGAGGCCGAAGCTCTTGGCTTCGTTGGGCAGGATGTTCGGATCTTTGTCGTTGAGACGCTTGCCGATTTCGTAGAAGAACGTGTTACAGCTCCGTGCGAGAGCGGTGCGCAGGTCGATGGGACCGAGCGCAGTGGTCTCGTGATTGAGCTGCGCCCACTGCGCTCCGTACCCGGTCCATACCGCCGGACAGTCGATCCTGTCGCCCCACTTGTAGACGTTGTTGCGCAGCGCCGCGGCGCTCGTCACGGGCTTGAACGACGAGCCCGTTGGGTACTGCCCGAACGTGGCGCGGTTGAAGAACGGGCGGTTCGGGTCGGCGGAGTAGCGGGAGATCGCGGCGGCGTCCCCTGACACGAACGCGTTCAGATCGAACGAGGGGCGGCTGGCGATCGCAAGGATCTCGCCGCTCCACGGATCCTCCGCGACGATGGCGCCCTTCTTGTCGCCGAGCGTGTTCTCGGCCGTGCGCTGGAGCTTAGGGTCGAGCGAGAGCACAACGTCGCGGCCAGGCACCGGGGCGGTCTCCGCGAGCGTCTCGACCGGCCGCTCGTCCGCCTCCACGATGCCAAGGCGGAACCCGTAGCTCCCGCCGAGCTCGTCGTCGAGCGTGGCCTCGAGACCCGTGTCCTTCTTGCCGATAAGGTCGCCGGCCTCGACCCCGCGCGCGGTCTTCGCCTTCGCCTCATCGTCGTCGGCCTGGCTGAGGTACCCCAGCGTCTGCGACGCGAGACCGGTCGGATAGCTGCGCACGCGTGTGGCCTGGACCTGCACGCCCTCGATGACCGAAAGCTTCGCGCGAAGCGTATCGAGCTGAGCAGCTGGAACGACCTTGATCGGAACGAAGAGATCGGGCTGGACCCACGACTGGGTGTACTTGGCCTTGATGTCCTCGGGCTTCATGCCGAGCGCGGATGAGAGCGACGCCAGAAGCCCGGCCTCGGACCGGATCTGCCCCGTGACGACGCCGACGACGCCGGCCTCGACGAAGGTCGCGAGCTCGGTGCCGTCGCGCGCGAGGATCCGCCCGCGAGAGGTGTCGACTCGGGTCATCCGGACGAGCCGCCCTGCGCTGAGGTGAGGAAGGATCGCTTCGGGCGTCCACGCGATGCGCCAGACAGCCTTGTCCGCCTCGCCAACAAGCACCATCGGCAGCGGGGTCTCGCGCCTGAAGTCGCCGACGCGCTCGGTACGGAATGTTACGGAGAGCGGAACCGTCGCCTTCCGCGGATCCGGCGAGCCGCTCGCGAGCGAAGGGTGCGTCGCCGTCCCGGCCTTCGCCTCGAGGGAGCGAAGCGTCATCTCGTCCGCAATGCGTGGCAAACGGTCGACGAAACCCGCTGCCGTGACCTGCGCCTTCGCGTCGTCGCTCACGAGCGACCACATCGTCTGGTAGTCGCGCTTCTCCCATGCGGCGGCGTATTGCCGCGCGACCGGCTCGGGCGAGGGCGGGCCTGGTGTACAGGCGCTGCTGACGGCCGCAAGAATCACGAAGAGCGCGAGAGCGACACTGAGAGCTCGGGGGCTGGGGGGCAACGCCCCCCAACCGCTAATACCCAGCGGCCTGGCCCTCGCGGCGCGGATCGGCGCCCCCGGCGAACGCGCCGTTCGGTTCGATCGCGATCGCCTGCGCGCCACCGGTCACCGCTGCCCAGTCGTCGAGAACGGCGATCTCATGCCCCTTCGTCGCGAGCGCGCGACGCACCGCCTCAGGGTACCGGCGCTCCACCTTCAGGGTTCGGCCCGATTCGTGGAACCACCGCGGCTCCTCGATCGCGCGCTGCACGTCCATACCGAAGTCGATCAGCGCGACAGCGAGCTGGAAGTTGGTCTGCACCTGCGCGTGGCGGCCCGGCGTACCAAACACGAAACGTGGCGCGGATCCATCGAGCACGATGACCGTGTTCAACGTGTGCACAGGACGCTTGCCGCCGACGAGCGCGTTCGGGGAGCGAGCATCGAGCGCGAAGCCGGTCAGCCGGTTGTTCAACAGCAGACCCGTTCCCGGGACGATCACCGCCGCGCCGAACGCGCTGAAGACGCTCTCGATCAGCGAGACCGCATTCCCATCACGATCGACCACGGCAAGGTACGTGGTGTCGGCGGGCGTCATGAGCGAACCAGCCTCGGTTCGTTCCGTCGCCTTCCCGGCGAGGGCGCGCCGGCGGCTCGCAACGAATTCACCGGCGAGGAGCCGGCGCGGATCAAATTCGACGTGTCGGGGATCTCCCGCAAAAGCATCGCGATCCGCGAAAGCAAGCTTCTTCGTTTCCACCATCTGGTGAACGAGATCCGCGCTTCCCCACTCCATCGCGCGAAGATCGAGGCCCTCCGCGATCGCCAGCTCCTCGAGAAGGATGTGACCCTGCGAGACGGGCGGTTGGCCGATCACGCGCAGTCCTCGGTACTCGATCGCGATCGCCTCGGGGTGATCCGTGCGATGGGCCGAGAGATCGCCTCGGTCGATGGCGCCACCGATCGCGGCGATGCCTTCGACGAAGCGCGCGCCGAGATCGCCACGGTAGAACACGTCGGCTCCGTCCCGTGCGATCGCGCGCAACGACGCGGCGAGGTCCGGTTGCTGGAGCATCTCGCCGGCCTGTGGCCAGCGGCCGCGCGGGCCGAAGATCCGCGTAGCTTCAGGATCGAGGGCGAGGCGCTCGCCCTCCTCCGCCATGCCTTCCGCGAGCACATCGCTCACCGGGAAGCCACCCTCGGCGTACGCGATCGCCGGGGCAAGGTCGCGGTCGAGCCCGAGGCGACCATGCTCGTTTGCGAGATCGACCAGCGCGGCGATCGCACCGGGAACTGTCGCGAGGGCGCCGCCCTGCGTTGGGAAGCCCGCCCGGAACAGCTCGCGATCGATCGAGCGCGGGGCGGCACCGGAACCGTTGTAGGCGCTGACCTCCCGGGACCGTGCGTCATACACGAGCGCAAAGACGTCGCCGCCGAACGAGGTGCGGTGCGGCATCACCACTCCGCAGACCGCAGCCGCCGTCACTGCCGCATCGACCGCGTTGCCCCCCTCGCGCAGTGCGGCGAGACCCGCTGATGTGGCGAGGTGATGCCCGCTCGCGACGATGCCATTCGCTGCGCGAACCGTGGGCCGGGTGGTCAAGCCACCTGGATGTTAGAGGGCGACGGCGAGCACGACGCGTGACGCGACCGCGGCGAGCGCGGCGATACCGAGACCGAGCGCGAGCGATGCGCGCGGCCGCGGCACGAGCGGCATCAGCGCGATGGCCAGCAGAACGAATCCGAGATGCGGGCTGTCGCGCGTCAAGAGTCCGCCCATCAGCACCCAACCGATGGCGACCCACGCGATCTCGGGGGCTTTGTCGAGGAAGGTGATCAGGGCGCAGAGCGCGGCGGCGGCGACCGCGCCCCAGAGCACGTACTCATTGAAGCTCACATCAAGCCGCCCGGCCGTTTCGGTGCTCGCCAGATAGCCCATCGCGAGCGCATCGAAACCCGCGGCCAACGTGCGCGCAAGCTTGTTCACGTCCTGACGAGTCGGATGACCGGGATCACGCGATCGGTCTGCTCCGTGTACTTCCCGTAGCGAGGCGCGAGCTCGACGATCTTCTGACGCACCAGGTTGATGACCCATGCGGGATGCGCCGCGGCACCGCCGTTCGAGCCCACCACGATCCACGAGCCCGGGCGGTCGTCGGTGAACCAGCCGAGGGTCGTCCGTCGCGGCAACCCGGTCTTCGCTCCGCGGGTCTGAGGGCACGGGCGACGGGTGGGAACTCCGCTCCACGTTTGCCCTTTGGACCGACGGTGACGCTCATCGTTCTGGCTCCCTGCCAAGAAAGAGTCGTGTGTATCCGACAGGCTCGTTCGGCGTGAGCGGCAGCGGAGCAGTCCCATCGAGATGAAGCAGCATCGCGTGCTCGTCGCAGGCAAAACGCTTCGGGCAGACCGGGCACTCGGCAGCGCTCTTCTCCGGCAGGCGGCCGAGGCTCGTTAGGACGAATCCGCACCGCTCGAAGAACTCAGGCACGAGGGTGAGCGCGAAGATGCGCCGCAGACCCAGGCGGCGCGCCTCGGCAACGCATGCGAGCACGAGCGCCTTCCCAATGCCTTGACCGGATGCCTCGGGAGTCACAGCGAGCGAGCGGACCTCCGCGAGATCAGGGGTCAGCACGGCGAGGGCGCAGCAGCCGAGAAAGCCGGTCGCGTCCTGTGCGACGACGAAGTCGCGCAGATGCTCGAGGAGGAAGTCGCGCGATCGTACGAGCATGCGGTCATCGGCCGCGTAACGCGCGATGAGCGCGCGCATGTCCTCGACGTCCTCGACGCGCGCGGGACGGATCGCGGCGCTCAACGAAGCGCCGCCTCGGCCTCGGCGAGGGCTTCTCGGACCCGAACCGGAGCGGTGCCGCCTGGCGAGGTGCGCGCAGCGAGGGACCGCTCGGGCTTGATCTCATCCAGCGCGCTCCCCTCGAACCTCTTGTCATGGCGCCGCAGGTCCTCCAGGGTCAGCCCGTCGAAATCTCTGCCAGCGGCAAGCCGCTCCTGGACGATCCGGCCGACGATCTCATGCGCCTCGCGGAAGGGCACGCCACGTTTCGCGAGGTGGTCGGCGAGGTCGGTGGCTCCGAGCATGCCCCGATCGGTTGCGCGTCGCATCGCCGCGCGATCGAAGCGCACTCCACCAAGCGTGGCGGCGAGAACGACGAGCGCCGGCGCGACCTCAGTGGCGTCATATAAGGGCGCGCGCTGCTCTTGAAGGTCGGAGTCGTACGCGAGCGGCAGACCTTTGAGCGTCGCGAGGACGGCGGTGAGATCGCCGATCAGGCGACCGGCGCGTCCGCGCACGAGCTCAGCGACGTCGGCATTCTTCTTCTGCGGCATGATGCTCGAGCCCGTCGCGTGCTCGTCGGCGAGCTCCGCGAAAGCGAACTCCGCGCTCGTCCAAAGGACGATCTCTTCGGCGAGCCTCGACGCGTGGACCGCCGCGAGCGCCGCGACATAGACGAAATCCACCACGAAGTCCCGATCTGCGACCGCGTCGACGCTATTGCGAAACACGCGCTCGAGTCCCAGATCCCGCGCCGTCGAGACTGGATCGGTCGCGTAGGGCACGCCCGCGAGCGCTCCCGCGCCGAGTGGGGACGTCGCTGCGCGCTCGCGCGCCTCCGCGATGCGGGCGCGATCGCGACGGAGCGCCTCCACGTGCGCGAGAAGGTGGTGCGCGAGCGAGACCGGCTGCGCTCTTTGAAGGTGCGTGTACCCGGGCATGATCGTCTCGGTCTCGTCGCGCGCTCGGTCGATGAGCGCGCGCGCCAATTCGAGAATGGCGGCGTCGAGCTCGTTGAGCCGATCGATCGTGAACAGCCTCAGGTCGAGAGCGATCTGATCGTTGCGGCTGCGCGCGGTGTGGAGCTTGCCGGCGACGTCACCAACGAGCTCGGCTAACCGCAACTCGATGGCGGTGTGAATGTCTTCGACTTCAGCAGACCACGGGAATCGTCCCTCTTCTATCTCGCGTGCGATCCGCTCTAGCCCTCCGACGATCTTCGCCCGCTCGGCTTCGCTCAGGATCTTCTGTCGGCCGAGCATCCGTGCGTGCGCGATGCTCCCCCGGACATCGCTCGCGGCGATCCGCTTGTCCTGCTGGAGCGAGCTGGTGAATCGGAGGACGCGCGGGTCAATTGGAGTCCCAAAACGGCCCGACCAGAGCGGCTTTTTCTCTTCGCTCATTTCCGCGCCCGTTGCGGCTTCGCTCTGTCTGTTTGAGCCGTAAGCGCCTTGCGAGGGATCTCGAGGGCGGCCTCGCTTCCCTCGCCCCAGAGCGCCTGCGTTCGAGCTTGCGTCCGGAGCGGCAGTCCAAAGACCGTGATGAAGCCTTCGGATGCCCGGTGGTCGAACGCGTCGCCCTTGCCGTACGTCGCGAGCGCGGTCTGATAAAGGGAGTGCGCCGAGCGCCTGCCGACCACCGTCGACGTGCCACGGTCGAGCCGGAGCCGCACCTCGCCGGTCACGAAACGCTGTGTGCTTCGCACATACGCGGCGAGGTCCTGGTGATGGGCCGAGAACCAGAGCCCGTTGTAGACGAGCTCCGCGTATTCCTGCGCCACGCGCGCCTTGAATCGCAGCGCGTCTTTCGTCAGCACCAGCGCCTCGAGCGCGCGTTGCGCTTGATGGAGCAGCACCGCGGCCGGCGCCTCGTAGATCTCCCGCGACTTGATGCCGACGAGGCGGTCCTCGACCATGTCGATCCGCCCCACACCGTATTTTCCACCGACGACGTTCAGGGTCTTGATCAGGTCGACGCCGCTCTGCTCTTCGCCGTCGAGGCCGACGGGCACGCCTTCGACGAACGAGATCTCGAGCTCGTACGGGGGCGCCGGGACCTCCTCCGGGTCGGCCGTCCACTGGTAGACGTCGCGTGGCGGACGACCCCACGGATCCTCGAGCACACCTGCTTCGATCGAGCGGCCCCAAAGGTTTTCGTCGACGCTGTATGGGCTCTTCTTCGTGGCCTCGACCGCAATGCCGTGCTTGCGCGCGTAGTCGATCTCCTCCTCGCGGGTCATGTTCATCCCGCCGCGCATGGGCGCGATCACCGTGAGATCGGGCGCGAGCGCGCCGACGGCGAGGTCGAAGCGGACCTGGTCGTTGCCCTTGCCAGTGCAGCCGTGCGCGACAAAACGCGCGTTCTCGGAACGGGCGGCGTCGACGAGCAGCTTCGCGAGCAGCGGTCGTCCGAGCGCCGTCGCGAGCGGATAGCGCTCCTCGTACAGCGCACCCGCCTGCAGCGCCGGCCACACGAAGTAGCGCACGAAGATGTCGCGGGCGTCCTGGACGATCGCCTTACGGGCCCCGCTCGCGATCGCCTTGCGCTGGACCGCCTCGAGATCGCCGGTCGCGCCAAGATCGCCGGTGCACGTCACGACTTCGAACCCGAGCGTCTCGCGCAGCCAGGCGACCGCGACCGAGGTGTCGAGGCCGCCGGAATAGGCGAGCACGCACGTCTCGCCTTCGTACCGCTTCACTTGCCCTCCTTGCGCGCGATCCCGAATGGGATCAGCTGACCCAGCAGCGATCGCGCGTGCCGTTCCGTCGACGCCGCGACGAAGACCGTGTCGTCGCCCGCGAGGGTACCGACGACCTCGTCCAGGCGTGACGCATCGAGGGCGGCGGCGAGTGCGTTCGCGGTGCCCGGGAGCGAGCGCAAGATGACGAGGTTCGCTGCGATCGCGCCCTCGACCGGATAGTCCTCGCAGAACCGGCGCAGCCTTTCCATGCCGCCACCCGGCGTCGCCGCGCTCGGCGGGGCGTACGCGTGGGTACCGTCTCGAGCCACCTTCACCAATCCGAGCTCGACGATGTCGCGGGAGACCGTGGCCTGGGTCGCCGCGAAACCGGCGGCCCGCAGCGCGCGCACCAGGTCGCTCTGCGTCGCGAGATGCTGGCGCTGGACCGCGCGCAGCAGCGCCTGCTGGCGGTGGTGCTTGCGAGCAAGAGCTTCTCTCACGCCGCGGCCTCGAAGACGGTGCCCACCTGTTCGCCACCGAGCAGGCGCTCGATGGCATCGACGCCCGCGGTCGCCATGATCGCCGCGCGGCAGCCCGCGGCGGCGGCCATGAGACAGGCCTCGACCTTGGGCAGCATTCCGCCCTCGATCGTCCCGTCATCGACGAGCTCGCGCGCGCGGTCGGCGTCGAGCCGCTCGATGACCCGGCCATTCTTCGCGCGGACACCGGGAACATCGGTGACGAAGACGAGAAGCCGCGCGCCGATGCTCGCGGCGATCGCGCCGGCGGCTGCGTCTCCATTCACGTTGAGGATCGTTCCGTCGTCGCGGGCCAGAGCCGCGGGGGCGACGATCGGCACGCGGCCGCGCTCCAGAAGCTCCTCGAGCAGCGAGCTGTCAACAAGCGTCACTCGCCCGACCAGCCCGAGGTCCTCCGACTCGCGCTCGGCGCGCAGGATCCCACCGTCGACCCCGGTCAGCCCGACCGCCGGCACTCCGCGCGCGAGGAGGGCCGCGACGACCCGACCATTGGCGAGCCCGCCGAGGACGGCCAGGGCGAGGTCCCGCGTTCCCTCGTCAGTCACGCGAAGACCGCGCACGAACGTCGTCGTGAGTCCGAGTCGTTCGGCCCACCTATCGATGAGCGGACCGCCCCCATGCACGACGACGAGACCATGGCCGCCGTCGGCGAGACCGACCAGCGCATCGATCGCGGCATCGTCGGCAGGGGCAGGGGCCCCTGGGCGCGAAGCGACCCCGACTGAGCCGCCGATCTTCACGACGAGCACGTCGCTACGTGGTGTATTCGGCATTGATCCGCACGTACTCCTCGGAGAGATCCGTCCCCCACGCGCGGGCATGACCGTGCCCGACCCCAAGATCGACCCCGATCGCGACGTCCTTCTGGCTGAACACGAGGCGGACCGCGTCCGCGTCGAACGCGCGCGGCTTTCCGCGCTCGAACACCGCGATGTCGGCGATGCGTACCGTCGCGCGGCTCTGGTCGACTTTCGCACCCGAACGCCCGGCCGCCGCGAGGATGCGGCCCCAGTTCGGGTCGGCGCCGTGGATCGCGGTCTTGACGAGGTTGGAGGTCGTGATCGTTCGTGCCGCGAGCCGCGCGTCAGCATCGGAGACCGCGCCGCTGACCTTGACCTCGAAGACGCGGGTGACGCCCTCGCCGTCGGCGACGATCGCGCCGGCGAGCATCTCGCATAGCCCGCGAACACCGCTCTCGAACGTCACCAGATCGCTCTCTCGCGGCCTCACGCCGGACGCACCGTTTGCGAGGAGCAGAAGCGTGTCGTTCGTGCTCGTGTCGCCGTCGACACTGATCGCGTTGAAGCTCGCGTCCGCCGCCGCCGCGACGATCCGCCGCAGGTCAGCGGCCTCGATCTCCGCATCGGTCATGACGAACGCGAGAAGCGTCGCCATGTTCGGGTGGATCATCCCGGCGCCCTTTGCGATGCCGTGGAGCCGGACCACGCCGGCGCCGAGGCCGAGCGTGACGCCGATCGACTTGGGCTTGGTGTCGGTGGTCATCATCGCGCGGGCCGCTTCGTTCCAGTTGTTCTCTCGAAGCTCGATCTCTCCGAAGGCTTTCGCGATGCGGTCGACCGGCAAGGGCCATCCGATGACACCGGTGCTCGCGATCGCGACCTCGTAGGGCGAGCATCCGACGACCTTCGCCGCCGCCTCAGCCATGGCGATCGCGTCCTTCTCGCCCTGGTCGCCGGTACACGCGTTGGCGATCCCGGAATTCACCGCGATCGCGCGGATCGCGCCACGCTCGAGGTGACGCCGGGTCACGATGCAGGGCGCGGCGATGACCTGGTTGGTCGTGAAGACGCCCGCAGCCGTGCAGGGGCGGTCGGACACGACGAGGGCGACGTCCAAGCGTTCGCGTTTCCCGGTCTTCACTCCGGCCATCGCCGCGCCGACGCGGAATCCGATGGGTTCCGCGGTCACGGCCACAGTGGAAGCGCTTCGAGGCCCATCGTCTCGGGATAGCCGAAGCGCGCGTTGAAGTTTTGAAGCGCCGAGCCCGCGGCACCCTTCACGAGGTTGTCGAGCACACCGAAGGTCACGAGCCGCGCGTTCGCCTCGTCGACCACGGCATGCACGAGACACCAGTTACTGCCAAGAGTCGCCTTCGTCGCGGGGTAGGTGTCGGTGACCCGGATGAACGGCTCCTCGGCGTACTCGCGCGCGTAGGCATCGGCGATGTCTTTCGCTGTCGCGCCGCGGCTGAGCGGCGCGTAGCAGGTCGCGATGAGGCCCCTCGTCATCGGGACAAGGTGTGGCGTGAACGTCAGCTTCGGCGCGGCGCCCAGCAGCGCCGCCGCCTCTTGGACGATCTCCGGCGTGTGCCGGTGTTTCGGGAGACCGTACGGCCGAACGCTTTCGTCGATCGTGCCGAAGAGATACGCCTCGTCGATGTTGTGGCCCGCGCCCGAGACGCCCGTCTTCCCGTCGACGATGATCTCGTCGCCGACGAGCCGGCCCTTCAGCGCGGGCGCCAGGGCGAGGAGCGCCGCGGTCGGATAGCAGCCCGGGTTCGCGATCAGTCGCGCGCCGCGGATCCGATCGCGGGCCAGCTCGGTCAGGCCGTAGATGGCTTCGGCGAGGAGCGCGGGCGCGGGATGCGTGTAACCGTACCAGCGCTCGTAGAGCACGGGATCCCGCAAGCGAAAGTCGGAGCCGATGTCGATGACCGTGCGGCCCTCGTCGAGCCACGTACCGGCCTGCTTCGCGGCCTCACCCGCAGGAAGCGCGGTGAAGACGACCTCAGCGTCGCCGACGTCGGAGCCGACCACGAGCGAATCGGGCGCCGCGTGCAGGTGCGGTTGGAGCTTGCGCAGTGGCTCGCCTTGGCCTGAGCGCGCGACCGCGGCGACAAGTCGCGCCTCCGGGTGACGCAGGACGAGTCGGGCGAGCTCGCCGCCGGCATACCCGGTTGCTCCGACGATCGCGACGTTCGTGGGCATCAAGAGATTATGCGGCGTCATGGATAATTATGCAACCGGGTATAGCTAAGCCACGGCGAATACGTGCTTCGTTTCCGGAACTCCTTTGAGCTCGTGCAGGCCGCGGTCGACGAAGTCAAAGCCCGAACCGGCGACGAGATCGCGGACTGTGCTGGACACGAGTACCTCGCCGGGGAGGGCGAGCGCGCTGATGCGAGAGGCAATGTGGACAGCCATTCCCCGGACGGCAATCCCAGCAAGCTCGATCTCCCCCGTGTGTATTCCGGCGCGAGTCTCGAGTCCGATCGTTTTGTCTTCGCCTAAGACGGAGCGGGCCCAGCTAATTGCGCGAGCCGGCCCATCGAAGCGCGCCAGCATCCCATCGCCAGCACGATCGACCTCAACGCCGCCATAGGCGACCAGACGAGAGGCGGCGAGCTCATAGTGGCGATCGAGCGTGTCGCGCCACGCGCGGTCTCCGATCCTCGCGATCAGCTGCGTCGAACCAACGATGTCGGCTGCGGCGAGCGTCGCGAGGAAACGATTTGTCGGCACGACCCTCGTGTTCCCAGTGATGAACTCCTCGACCGCGGTTGCCCATTCGTCCCAGACACCTCCGAGCAGATGACCGCGCCCCCGAAAGACCTTGAGCGTGGCGTTCGGGATTTGGGCTGAATACGTCCGGACGGCATCGAGAGGTGCGACCGGGTCGTTCTCGCGGATGGTCACGAGCGTCGGGGTCTGAATCGCTGGCAGCACCGGACGAACATCGAGCAAGAGATTCATGTCATCCAGCGCCTTCCGGGCGGCCGGTGTCCCACCCGAGCGACGAAATCGTGCCCACCACTCACAAAAAGCTGCATCGTCCCAAAGCTCGTCTCCAGCCCATTCGCGCCACGTCTGACCCGCGAAGTCGATCTCGAAGTCGTGCTTCGCGCGGTCGCGCCAGAATTCTTCGTTTTCGGCCTGCTTCTCGCCCCACGGCCAGTCTGGCGCCCACGACCACCGAGGCATCGTCCCGTGCAGGATGAGCGAGCGCGTCCGTTGGGGATAGGTCGCTGCAAAGAGGATCGCCATCGAGCCGCCTTCACTGACCCCGAGGATGTGCGCCCGCTCGCTACCCGCCGCGTCCATTACAGCCCGGATGTCGTCGATCCGCTCCTCCAGAGTGGCGAGGTGGTCGGGCCGATCAGAAAGGCCGGTGCCACGTTTGTCAAAGATGATGAAGCGGCTGAACGAAGCCAAACGCTCGAAGAGCCTGATGAATAGAGGCTGCTCCCAGAACAGATCAAGGTTGGAGGAGGCCCCAGTCGTCCAGACGAGGTCGACCGGCTTCGAACCCGTAATCTGATATGCGATCTGCAAGCCCCCGCTTTGTGCGTAGCGGACCGGTGGTGGCATAGGCTTACGGGAAGATCCCCCGCTTGCTGATCGCGCTGGCGACGCGGTCGACCGCAACGATGAACGCGGCCTCGCGTGGGGGGCAGTCGTACGCCTTCGCTTTGGCGAGGACGAGCTCCATCGCCCGGCGCATGTAGATCTCGAGCCTCGTCTCCACTTCCTCGAGCTCCCAGTAGAACTGCGCGCGGCTCTGGACCCACTCGAAGTAGCTGACGACCACGCCGCCGGCGTTCGCGAGGATGTCCGGCACGATCAGCACGCCGCGATCGGCGAGCATGCGGTCGGCTTCGGCGGTCACCGGGCCATTCGCGCCCTCCACGATGATCGGAGCTCGGATCTCGCTCACGTTCTCGCCCGTGATCTGACCCTCGAGCGCCGCCGGAATCAAGACGTCCACGTCCGACGCGAGCAGCTCGGCATTCGAGATGCGCGAGACTCCGCCGAAGCCCTCGAGCGTCCGTTGCGCGTTGCGCCGCGCGTGTTCGATGGCGCGCTCGATGTCGATTCCCGCCGCCGATGCGTAGCCGCCGCTCACGTCGGAGATCGCGACGATCTTGCATCCGGCTTGCGCGAGGGCCTTCGCCGTCACGCTCCCCACGTTGCCAAAGCCCTGGACCGCGACGCGCGTCGCGTCCGGCCGCGTCCCTTGCCGGCGCAGGACCTCCAGGGTGACGAACGCCACGCCGCGTCCTGTCGCTTCGGTGCGGCCCCGCGAGCCGCCCAGGTCGACGGGCTTTCCCGTCACGACCTCGGGCGAATGCTTGCCGGTCATCATCGTGACGGTGTCGACGATCCAGGCCATGGTCTGCTCGTCGGTGTTCACGTCGGGTGCCGGAATGTCTTGCTCCGGCCCGATGATGGGAAGGATCGCCGCGGTGTAGCGCTTCGTGAGCCGCTGGACCTCGTTCCTCGAGAGCCGGCGCGGATCGACGGCGACCCCGCCCTTGGCGCCGCCGAGCGGCAGATCGGTGACCGCGCACTTGAAGGTCATGAGCATCGCGAGGCCGCTTATCTCGTCGAGCGTCACCGATTGATGGAAGCGGATGCCGCCCTTACCCGGTCCGCGCGCCGTCGAATGCTGCACGCGGTAGCCAGTGAAGACCTCGAGGTGGCCGTCGTCGCACGTCACCGGCAATGCGACGATCAGCGTCCGCTCGGCCTGCCGCAGATAGCGATGCAGTCCGGCGTCGAGCCCGAGCGCCTTCGCGGCACGGTCGAGCTGAGCGAGAGCCGACTGGAGGAGCTCGTGGCCGGGGTTGGTCGGGCTCGGCATCTGGAGGACAGCCATCGGTGAGGCCGCAGACTACCAGCCGTGAGCGAGGAGTCCGACGCGGCATACACGCGACGGGCGTTGCGCCTCGCGGCGCGCGCTGCCGGCCGGACCAGTCCGAATCCCATGGTCGGCGCGATCGTCGTCGCGGACGATCGCATCATCGGAGAGGGCTACCACCACGCGGCCGGCGAACCGCACGCCGAAGTCAACGCCCTCGCGAAGGCGGGCGCCGGCGCGCGCGGCGCGACGCTCTACGTGACGCTCGAGCCGTGCGTCCATCACGGCCGCACGCCGCCCTGCGTCGATGCGGTCCGCCAGGCCGGGATCGCTCGCGTCGTCGCAGCGATGCGCGACCCGGACCCACGCAACGACGGCCGCGGGATCCGCGCCCTTCGTGCCGCGGGCATCGAGGTCACGGAGGGGGTCTTGCGCGAGGAGGCCGAGCGGCTGAACGCCGGCTTCATCTCGCGGGTGACGCGAGGCCGGCCACATGTACTGGTGAAGATGGCGACGACGCTGGACGGCCGGGCCGCGGTGAAAGGCCGGCGCTACCTGTCGGGGAAGCCGGCGTTGCGTGAGGTGCACAAGCTGCGCGACCGTTTCGACGCGGTCCTCGTCGGCGTCGGGACGGTCATCGCCGATGATCCCGCACTGACGGTGCGCGAGATCAGGGGTCGCGACCCGCTCCGCGTGATCGTCGACACCGACGCCCGGACGCCGGCGAACGCGAAGGTCGTGCGCGCGAAGGATCCGCAGCGCACGATGATCTTCGTCGCACGCGACGCCGACGCGCGGCGGACGAACCGTCTTCGCGACGCGGGCGTCCTCCTCGCGACCGTGCCACGCGCTGACGGCGGGCTGGACCTTGGCGCGGTCCTTCGCTGGCTCGGCGAGAACGGCGTCAATACCGTGCTCTCCGAAGCCGGACCGCGCGTCGCTGGAGCGCTGGTCCGCGCAAAGCTCGCCGATCGCCTGCTGTTGCTTCTCTCGCCCATCGCCGGAGGTGAAGGCCCGCCTGCCTTCGACGGCGTTGCTGGCGCCGCCGATCTTCACGACGTCCGCGTTCGTCGTCTCGGCGACGACGTTGCGGTCGAGGGGACGTTGGCCTAGATGTTCACCGGCATCGTCGAGGAGATCGGCACGATCCGGCACGCATCGACGACCTCATCGGGGTCGCGCCTCGAGATCGCTTCGACGCGAGTCGTCGAGGATCTCACGGTCGACTCCAGCGTCAACGTAGCCGGTGCTTGCCTGACCGTCGTCGAGCGCGACGATCATCACTTCGCGGTGGACGTCGTTGCCGAGACAGCAGCGCGGACGACGCTCGGCAAAGCGATGCGTGGCACGCGCGTGAACCTCGAGCGCGCGGCCACACCTTCCACCGCGCTCGGTGGACATCTCGTCCAGGGCCACGTGGATACGACGACCAAGCTGGTGTCGCGAAAAGAAGAGGGTGGCGGTGCTGCGCGCCTGCGGTTTGCCCTACCGAAGGCGCTCGCGCGCTATCTCGTCATGAAGGGATTCGTGACGATCGACGGTGTCTCGCTCACGATCGCCGCGCTCGGGAGGAGCTCCTTCGACGTCGCGCTGATCCCACACACCGCGGAGCGGACCACGCTCGGCGCGCTTCGTGAAGGCGATGTCGTGAATCTCGAGAGCGACGTCGTCGCCAAGTACGTCGAGCGCCTGGTCGGGAGACGCTGACCGCCGCCTACACTTGAAGCGATGAAGGCACGATCTCCGAGAGCCGCAGTGCGACCGAAGCTGGTCGCGTCGCGCCAGGCGCCCTTCGCGACCGTTGAAGAAGCTATTCGCGATATCGCCGGTGGGCGGATGGTGATCGTCGTCGACGACGAAGACCGCGAGAACGAGGGCGACCTGACGATGGCCGCGCAGCTCTGCACCCCCGAGAACGTGGCGTTCATCCGTAAACACGCCAGCGGCGTCATCTGCGTGCCGATGACCGTGGAGCGCCTGGATGAGCTCGATCTTCCACAAATGGTCTCGCGCAACGAGGCCCGCCTCGGCACCGCGTTCACCGTCAGTGTCGACGCTCGCGACGGCGTCACGACCGGCATCAGTGCGACGGACCGCGCGAGGACGATCCGGCTTCTCGCCGATCCCACCACCAAATCGCACGACCTCGTCAAGCCCGGACACATTTTCCCGCTCCAGGCACGGGAGGGTGGCGTGCTCGTTCGCGCTGGCCAGACCGAGGCCGCGGTCGACCTTTGCCGGCTCGCCGGCCTCGCACCGGTCGGGGTGATCTGCGAGATGACAAATCCCGACGGCTCCATGTCCCGCGTCCCCGAGCTCAAACGCTTTGCCAGGCGCCACGGTCTGCGGCTCATCACGGTGAAGGACCTGATCGCTCACCGGATGGCCGGCGAGAAGCTCGTCGAGCGTGTCGCAACCGCGAAGCTGCCGACGGAGTACGGCGAGTTCACCGTCCACGGTTATCGCGCGCGCGTGGGCAACACCGAGGCCGAGCACGTCGCACTCACGATGGGCGACGTGACGAACGGAGAGCCGATCCTCGTGCGCGTCGACTCTGAATGCCTCACCGGTCATGTCTTCGGCTCGCAACGCTGCGATTGCCGCGAACAGCTCGAGGCGGCGCTCTCACGGATCGCGAAGGAAGGCCGCGGCGTATTCCTTTATCTGCGACAGGAAGGCCGCGGCATCGGACTCATGAACAAGCTTCGCGCGTACGCGCTGCAGGATCAGGGTCTCGACACGGTCGAGGCCAACGAACGGCTCGGCTTCAAGGCCGATCAGCGCGAATATGGAATCGGCGTGCAGATCCTCATGGACCTCGGAGTGCGGAAGGCTCGGATCCTGACGAACAACCCGCACAAGCTCGTCTCGCTCTATCCCGGTCTCGAGATCATCGAGCGGGTGCCAATCGAGATACCCCCGCGGGCGACGAACCGAAGCTATCTAGCCACGAAACGCACCAAGCTCGGGCATCTCCTCACTGTCATCGACAGCAAGGACTAGCAGCGTCACCGGCTCGCAGCCGATGCGCTCGGGTGGCACGGGTGAGCGGGTTGCGTACGAGCCGTCGGCCGGCCGCGCCGCCGCGCGTTTCATGCTTGTGGTGGGAGCGGACCGGCAGGCTCGGGCGCAACCCCGAACCCGGGACAGGACCCGCAGCGCGTCGGCGTCGAACGCCGGAGCTGGCGGCTAGTCCTTAGCGCGCGTCCTCCCACCACTTGTTAGCGGCGTCGAAGAGCTGCTTGTCGGTGCCGCCGCGGAGGTGGCCATCGAGGGTCGAGACCGGCGAGCGATTGTTGAACGTGAAGACGACCGCTATTCCTTCGAAGTGCTGTTGTGTCGGGGCTGGCACCGTATCGATCTTCGTGACGGTCGACCACGCGCGGTCGTCGTCGAAGAACGGCACCGCCGACATCAAGTGGAAGCCGCTCTGGTCGATGACCGTCTGAACCCGGGTGCTTGGAAGCGATAGCACGATCGATCCAAGGAGTAGCGCCGCGGCGAGCGCAGGGCTCAGCACGATCGCGGCAAGACCGCGGGAGGCGAGGTCGACGATTCGTCGACCTCCGCCGTGCCAGCCGCGCAGCGTCCCGCGGGCCCAGGCGGTCGCACCCTTGCCCATCGCCACACGCACCACGCCGGCTGCGAGCATCGCTCCGGCCGCGAACGAGGCGGCAAGGATCCGCGGATCGATCAGCGCGAGCGGCGAGTCGACGAGGTAGGCGCCGGGCCCGACAGGAGTGCGCGTCGCGATCGCGAGGATGTCCGGAAGCAGCGCGCTCACCGTGAGTCCGGCGAGGACGAACACGAGGCCAACGACCGTCGGGATCAGCGGATCGTCCTCGTCGTGGAAGCGATCGCGAAGAGAATCGGTCGCGTTCTGAAGCTCGAGGAAAGCGCTACCCGCGAGATCGAGGTTTCCGCTGCTCGCTTCCTTCACGACTCGGGACAACGGACCGGCGAGGATCGGCTCCGAGACACCCTCGACCGGTATCCCGAACGCGATCGGGCGCCCGTTCTTGACGCGCACAAGAACGCGTCCGCGCCGCGACTCGATCTTCTTGACGTTGCCCCATGGGACCTCGATCGATTCCCTGGCGTTGATGCGAAAGCCGAGCTGCTCGAGCGTGATCTGGAGCGTCTTCTCCGGGTAACCCATGACCACTGGACCGCGCAGCAAGACTCCACTTGGCGGCAGCTGATAGCGCGGCTTTGCCGGCGCCGCGGCCCTTTGGGCCTTCGGCGCCCTGGCGACGCTTGGCGCCTTCTCCTTCTTTTCTTTCTTTTCCTTCGGAGCCTTCTCGCGCTTCTTGGGAAGCGCCGGCGCCTCGACGGCTACTGCGGGGGCGGGCATCGCGGCGGCGAGCGGCGGCAGCGGGGGCGGCGCCTCGCGGAGCGGTGCCTCCGGCATGGGAGGCGCGACCGGAGCCGCGACGGCCGGCGCGACGAACGCGAGCGGAGCGGGCGGAGTCTCAACCGCCGGCGCGGTGAACTGTGGAGTGGTCCACTGCGGCTGCGCGGGAGCAGGCGTGACGGGTGCCGGCACTTCCCATATTGGCTGGCCCGTCTCAGCCGGCATCCCGGTGAACTTGCCCATGCCGGGGAACATCTCAGCCGGGGCCGACGTCGGCACCTGCGCCGCGGGCGGTGCGGGCGGCGCTGCTGTGGCGAACGGATTCGGGGCGGCTGGCTCCGCGGCGAACGCCTGGTGCGCCTGCTGCTCTCGCCAGCCCGGCGGTGCCGGGACCAGCCCGAGAGCGATAAGGCGTGGGTCGACTTCCTCGGTCACCTGGCAGCCCAAAGGGGCGTCATACGTGGGCTAGATTGCGCCAAGTGTCGCTGCGTGGGAAGTCGCCCGCCAGAGTGAGAAACGGGTTTGTCGGCGCCCGGGTGGCGATCGTGCGTGCCCGCTGGAACGACGAGATCACCCGTGGCCTGGCACAGGGAGCGACCGCCCGGGCGCTGGCGCTCCGGGCGGAAGTCGAGGAATTCGAGGTCGCCGGCTCGTTCGAGCTTCCGCCCGCAGTCGCCGCGATCGCCGCCACCGGCCGCTTTGACGCGGTCGTGCCGCTTGGCTGCCTGATACGCGGAGAGACCCCGCATTTCGATGTGCTCGCCCGCGCGGTGGCGAGCGCTTTGGCGGATCTCGCGACAAGACTCGAGGTCGCGATCCCCTTCGGCATCCTCACCTGCGAGAACGTCGAGCAGGCGCAGGCTCGCTCCGGTCGTGAGCGGAACGTCGGCGCCGAGGCGATGGACGCGGCGCTGGAGATCGTCGCCCTGCGTCACGCGCTCGGCCCTGACGTCATGCGCTCGCCGCGCAGAGCATCCGTCGCCCGGTCTCGCTCGACTCGGGCAAAACGAAGCGGCTCGCCGGGAAGACGCTGAGCCACGCGCCCGAGATCCGCCGTGATGACCGTCGCGATCACCGGATAACCGCCGGTCACCTGATGCTCCGCCAACAGGATGATGGGTTGTCCCCCGGACGGGACCTGCACCGCGCCCGCGATGACCCCGCACGTCAGGATCTCGCCGCCACGCGATCGGACAAGATTCCCCAATAGGCGCGTCGCCATCCGGTCGCTCATCGCATCGACGATGAATTGAGACGAGAAGAACCCCTCCGCTTCCTGGTCGGTGAAACGCTCGACGTGGGGGCCCGTGATGGCGCGTACGAATTCGTCCTGGTACTCGGGCGCTTTCGCGGTACGGCCCGCTCCGGTGGGGTCGACGCGGGCGGGGCCGAGCGGCCAGCTGTCGCCGGTGCGCACGAGGTGACCGAGGCCGGCTGGGAGGTATGTCGCGCGACTCCCGAGGACGGGCTCGGTCGCGATCCCACCGGAGACCGCAACGTAAGCAAAGCGCGTGCGCTCGGACGCGATGACCGTGATCTCCTCGTCCGGTCGGACGAACGCCGCCGTCCATCCGGGAAGTCGGTCTCGCGATCGCAGCGCGACCTCGCGTCCGGTGACCGCGATGAGCCGGCGATCCTCGCAGGAGAAGACGAACGGTGAGCCGACGACTTCGATCGCCGCCGCGGATCCGTCGTTCCCGACGAGCCACTGCGCGGCAAAGAACGCGCTCGGATCGGCGGGCCCCGAGGGCGGGAGTCCCTCGCGCAGGTGGCCGAACCGGCCGGCGTCCTGGATCGTCGCGCGGCCACCCGCCGCATGGATCCGGATCACTGGGGGACGAATCGCACGCGATCGCCTGGGCGAATGAGCGCGGGCGGTTCCCGGGCCGCGTCGAACATCACGAGGTCGGTCGATCCGAGGATCCGCCACCCGCCGGGTGAGTCGAATGGATAGACGCCGGTCTGTCCGTCGGCGACCGCGACGGATCCGGCGGGCACGCGTTCGTGGGGCCGCGCCAGCCGCGGCGCCACGATCCGCGCATCCAACGTCCCGCAGTACGCGAATCCGGGCAGGAAGCCAAGGAAGAACGCGACGTAGTCACGCTCGCTGTGTAGCCTCACGAGCGTCTTCGTATCGACCCCCGAAGCGCTTGCCGTTTCCGCGAGGTCTGGCCCGTCATAGCGCGTCGGTATCTCGACCGTCCGCGGGTTCGTCGGCTCGATCTCGGTCGATCGCGCGAGTGCGTCGCTCACGCCTCGCTCAGCCTCGAGCGGATCGAGGCGCCGCGGATCGAAGCGTACGAGGACAGACGCATACGCGGGCACCGCGGGCCCGTGACCGAGATCTTCCCATGCCTCGGCGAGCGCCCGACAGCGTTCGACGAGCTTGGCGTTCACGCGGTCGCCGAGCTCGACGAGCAGCGCGCTGTCGCCGAAGGGAACGACGCGCGGAGCTTTCAGGATCGAGGTGAGGCGATCTTCACGTTCGCGCGGCCGAGCGCTTCGCGGACCGCGCGCGCGATCTCCGCCGCGCCGGGCGTATCGCCGTGTATGCAGAGGGTCTCCACCTGAAGCGTGATGAACGGCCCGTCCACCGTCGTGACCCCGCCTTTCTCGAGCATCGACAGGGCCTGCGCCGCGGCGGCGCTGGGGTCGGTGATGAGCGCATCGCCGAGGCTGCGCGGGCGAAGCGTTCCATCGCTCTCATAGGCGCGGTCGACGAAGCCCTCGCGCGCGACCGCCATTCCTGTGGCTTTCGCCTCCTCATACATCGCCGAGCCAGGAGGTGCGAACACCACGACATCCTGCCCTGCCTTCGCCGCTTGGATCCCAAAGAGGATCGTGCGCGCCGCGGCCGGATCGCGTTCCGCCTGGTTGTAGAGGGCGCCGTGCGCTTTGACGTGCGTGACCCGCGCGCCGAGCCGCGACGCGATCCCTACGAGCAAATCGATCTGGCGACGGATCGACTCCACGAGGTCGCGCTGCGGCATCTCGAGGGCGACCCGTCCGAAACGTTCGCGGTCGGGGTAACCGGGATGGGCGCCGATCGCGACCTTGTTCCGGAGCGCGAGCTCGACCGCGGCCCGCATGGTGCTCTCGTTCCCGGCATGCCCACCACACGCGATGTTGGCGCTCGAGATGAGCGGCATGATGTCCGCGTCCGTCCCGGCCCCTTCGCCGAGGTCGCTGTTGAGGTCGATCGATCCGGGCACGCGCAGAGGCTAAGGCGGAGCCCAGAGATTGATCAGACGAAGAGCGGCGCCAGCACCAGGGTGATCGTCGAGAGAAGCTTGATGAGCACGTGCAGGCTGGGTCCGGCGGTGTCCTTGAAGGGATCGCCCACGGTGTCACCCACCACCGCAGCCGCGTGCGCCGGCGTGCCCTTGCCGATGACCTGCCCCTTATCGTCGTGGAGCTCACCCGACTCGATGTATTTCTTCGCGTTGTCCCACGCCCCGCCGCCGTTGTTGAGCACGGTGGCGAGGATGACGCCGGCCATCGTGCCCACCATCAGCATCGCGGCTTCGGCCTCGGCCTTGAGCAGGATGCCGACGAGGATCGGCGCGCCAATGGCCAGCAGCCCCGGCGCGATCATGTTGCGCAGCGCCGAGGCCGTCGTGATGTCCACGACGCGCGCGTAGTCGGGGCGCTCGGTGCCCTGCATGATCCCCGGGTGCTCGCGGAACTGTGTGCGAACCTCCTCGATGATCGCGCTGCCAGCCCGCCCGACGGCGCGGATGGCAAGCGATGAGAAGAGGTAGACGAGCATCGCCCCGAGGAAACCGCCAAGGAAGACGTTGACCTTTGCAAGATCGACGGAGTCGAACGGCTTGCCGGTGAGCTGCGCGACCTTGTCGAGGTAGGCGGAGAAGAGCAGGAAGGCGGCGAGCGCGGCCGATCCGACCGCGTAGCCTTTGGTCAGCGCCTTCGTGGTGTTGCCGACGGCATCCAGGCGATCGGTACGATCGCGGGTCTCCTGCGAGGCCCGCGCCATCGATGCGACGCCGCCGGCGTTGTCGGTGATCGGGCCGAACGTATCCATCGCGAGGATGAACGCCGCGCTCATGAGCATTCCCATCGTGGCGACCGCGGTGCCGTAGATCCCGCCGTGCGGCAGGCCGGTCGCAGCGCCCCATTGCTCGCCAAAGAAGTGCGAGAAGAAAAGCGCGAGCGCGATCGCGATCGCCGAGCTCGCGGTGGTCTCGAATCCCACCGCGACGCCCGAGATGATCGTCGTCGCCGGGCCCGTCTTCGCGGCCTCGGCGATCTCCTTGACCGGGCGCCAGCTCCCCGCCGTGTAGTACTGGGTGATGAAGACGAAGGCCAGGCTCGTGAGGATGCCGACGACCCCGGCGTAGAAGAACCAGTAGCCGGCGCCCTTCTCGTTGAGCATCGAGTTCGTGACGACCCACATGCCGGCGATCGCGAGCGCGACGGTGATGTAGTAGCCGGTGTTGAGACTCGTCATGGGGCTGCGGCGATCGCTTCCGCGAACGGTGAAGATCCCAATGACACTGGCGATGAGGCCGAAGCCACGAACGACCAGCGGGAAGAGGATCCAGGCCACGTTATGCGTCACGGCGTAGATCGCCACCCCCAGGATCATCGCTCCGATGTTCTCGGCGGCAGTCGACTCGAAGAGGTCCGCGCCACGACCCGCGCAGTCACCGACGTTGTCGCCGACGAGATCGGCGATGACGGCGGCATTTCGCGGGTCGTCTTCCGGAATTCCTGCCTCGACCTTGCCGACAAGGTCGGCACCCAGGTCCGCCGCCTTCGTGTAGATGCCGCCGCCCAGCTGGGCGAAGAGCGCGACGAAGGACGCGCCGAAACCAAAGCCAACGATGGTGAACGGCGCCTGGTCCGGGTTCGCGAACCCGCCGTAGGCGATGAACATCACGAATACGCCGATGAGCGAGAGAGCCACCACGAGGATCCCTGAGACGGCGCCGCCGCGCAGTGAGATCCGGAGGGCGTCGGCGACTGAGTGCTGGGCCGCCGCGGCGGTCCGCAGATTCGACTTCACCGCGACGAACATGCCGAGGATCCCGGAAGCCATCGAGCACAGGGCGCCGACGAAGAACGCGATCGAAGTCTTGATCGCGAGCTCCTCCTTCGACACCCCGGGCGCGGATTCGAAGAAGTAGATCACGAGACCGATGACAACCACGCCACCGAGGGCAAGGAAGAAGATCGTCCGGTACTGCCGCTGGATGAACGCGGTCGCGGCTTCGTAGATCGCGCCCGCGACCTCCTGCATTTCTGGCGTGCCGGTCGGCGACCGCAGCACGTCGTACGCGAAATATCCCGCGACGGCGAGCGCGACGACGCCGGAGATGGGCACGACCCACAGGAGACCTTCCACGAAAACCCCCAACAGGCAAGAAAAAGGCGCCCGCCCCGACGGAGGGGGCCGCAGCGCTTCAACTGAAGTTTATCGCAAGCGAGCCACCGTCCGCAAACCGGGTAGAGTTCGCGTCATGCCACCGCAGAAGGCCTCGAAGTCACAACCGAAGGCAGACGCGTCCGAGAAGCAGAAGAGCAAGGATCGCGACTGGCTGACGACCGCCGAGCTGGCAGCGAAGACCGGATGGCGGGAGCACGCGCTTCGCGATGCGCTCCGCGGCAAGGACGTACCTGGGGTGCGCCGGACCTCGTTCGGCTACCACATCGAGGCGTCGGCGGTGGACGAGATCGCCAAAACGTTAGGCACACCTCCGCCAAAGCCGAACTCGCCGAAGCGCCCGGCGGCGCGCGTCCCGAACCCTTAGCGTTTCCGCAGGCGCGCGGGCAGGATCTGCAGCTCCTCGCGATATTTCGCGACGGTGCGCCGCGCCAGAATGATCCCGTGTTCGCCGCGCAGCTTTTCGACGACTTCTTGATCCGAATAGGGCCGCGAACGGTCCTCGACGTCGATGATGTTCTTGATCACGTCCTTCACCCCGAGCGACGCCGTAAAGAACATCGCGAACGGCACGACCTGCCCTGAGGGCAAAAGGACGAACTTCCCGGCGGTGGCGCGGCTGACCGTCGACTCGTGCATCCCGATCCGCTCTCCCACCTCGGCGCGGGTCAGCGGCCGGAGGGATTGGACGCCCTTGTCGAGGAAGTCGCGCTGGCACTCGACGATCACGTCGGTGATCCGCCCGATCGTCTGGCGGCGCTGGTTGATGTTGTCGATGAAGAACTTCGCCCTGGTTACGTACTGACGGATGTGCTGACGCTCATCGTCACTCATCGCGGGCGCTGATGCCCCCGCGCTCCGCGCGGCCTGGAGCTGCCCTACGAGCTGGCGGTAGACGGGGTTCACGCGGAGAGCGAAGCGCCGCGACTCGATCACCTCGACCTCGAAATCCCCGCGCTCGTTCCGGATGATGATCACGTCCGGTCGGAGCGCGACTTGGCGCCCGCCGATGCTCGTCCCGTCGGGGCCCGCGGCGAACGCCTGCGCGGGATAGGGATTGAGGCTGTGCTTCACCCAATCCCATGCGCTCTGTACCTCTTCGCGCGTGATGCGGAGGGCCTGCGCGATGTCCCCGAACTTGTGCTCGCCGAGCTCGCGCAGATGATCAGACACGATCGCGCGCGCGTACGGCGGTACCTCCTCGCCGATCTCGGCGAGGTGGTCCATCTGGATGATCAGACACTCGCGCGTATCACGAGCGCCGATGCCCCACGGCTCGATCCCCTGGATGGTCCGGAGCGCCTCGGTCGCGTCGGCGAGGGAGGCCCGCATGGCCTTGGCGATCTCTTCGAGTGGCACTTCCAGGTACCCGTTGTCGTTCAGGTTGCCGATGATGTATTCGGCGACGGGATGAAGGCGGGCAGGCAGGAGGACGCGCGCGTTCCACGACAAGTACTCCGCCAGGGTCTGCTCCGCTTCGGCACGCACGATCGGGTCGAGCTCGTCTTCTTCCTCGTCACGCTGCAGCAAGCTCGTGCCCTCGAGGGGTTCGGTCTCGACATCCTCGCCGCCCTTGTACGGGCGGCTTCCGATCCCGAAACAGTTGACGCACACCCGACCGGTGAGCGGCTGCCCGCACAGCGGGCAGACCTGCACTTCCTCCAGATCGAGGGCTGGATTTTCCGAGAGCTCCTGATTGATCACGTCCTGGAGCTCGAGGGACGAAAGCTGAAGGATGTAGTTCGCCGCGATCTGTTTTGGCGTGACCTTGAGTTGCTGCTGCGGGAGAAGTTTCAGGTCCACCTCGGCTACCTTACCCCAGGGTGATCGTGCGAGCGGAGTTCGCCCTCTTCGCGGCCGCTGCGGCCCTCTCCGTGGTCGCTCTTGTGTCCGCGTCGCGACGGAGCGACCAGGCATGGGGCGTGCCGACCGCCTTCGTCGTCGCGCTCGCGGCGGCAGCGACGCCTCTCCTTCTCTATCAGTTCGTCGATCCTGCCTTCGCCGCGGGCCGCGCGCTCTGGGAGTGGACGGCAGCAGGCGGGCCGACCATCCAAGCGTCGTATCGGCTGGACGGGATCGGAGCGGTCGGTATAGCGGCGACATGTGGATACGCGGCCGCCGGTCTGCTCGCGAGCGCACGTTCGGCCGCGTCCCCCAGGTACCTTCCTTCGCTCGTGCTCGCCATCGGATTCGTCTCGATCGCGGTCGTGGTCACGAACGATCTCGTCGCCGCGGTGGTCGCTCTCGCGGTGCTGGCGGCGCTCACCGCTTTCGCGACGTTGCTCGTCGCGCCAGCGCCATCGGCGATGCGTCTCGCCGCTTACCTCACCGCCGGCCTCCAGGGATTCGTCGTCGGCGCGCTGCTCGTCGCGCGGCAAGGCGGTCCATCGCTCGCGATCGCCGTCATCGCCCCCACGGCTGTCAGCCCGGGAGCGGTCCTCGCGACGACGGCCGGCGCAGCCCTCTTCGCCGGCCTCTATCCCTTTGTGCCCTGGCGCTACGAGCGCGCGCAGGCGGCCGCCGCCGAGCGCGAGCCGCTACGCGGTCTGCTCGCCATGCCCGCGGGCGTCGCCGCATCGCTGATCCTGATGCGTTTCCTCGGCGCGACGAGCATCGACCTATCAGAGCTGGGACTCCCGGGGATCGGTCCGATCCCTCGCGGCATTCTCGCGACGGTCGTGCTCGTCGGCTTCGTGGTGCGCGCGCGTCTACGGAAGCGTCCGTCGCGCCGCCTCGTGATCGTTACAGCTCTCGGGCTCGTCATCCTCGGCGCCTACCCGATGCTGCACTGGAGCTACGTCGTCCTCGCGGCGGCGCTTCTCACCGTGCTGTACGCCGCGGCGGTCTCGCTCGCTCTTCCCGAGCAATGGGAGGTCACGCGGCACGACGTGACGCTTGCGATCTTCTGGGTCGCGCTCGCGTGCGGCACGCCGGTAGCGCTCGCGTCGGGACTTGTGGTCTTCGCGGCGGCCGCCTTCGGATCGGTGCTCGAAAGCGTTTGGATGCCTCCGCATCGCGGCTACATCGCGACGGTCGTTACTGGCACCTGGATGGTCGTCGGGATCCTCGGCGTCGCGATCGGCGCGGGAGCCGTTCCAGATCCCCCGACCGCGATCGCCGCGATCGCGATCGCCGGCTGCGCCTTGATCCTCGTGTTGCTCCAGGCGGGGCGACGCCTCGCGCTCGGCGAAGCTCCGCTCGATCTGGAGGTAGCTGCCGCCGTGGCTGGACTCATCGCCAGTGCGCTGCTCGGCGTGCTTGTGGAGGTCCCGATCGCCGATGCCCTGAAGCAGATCGGGCGTCCGCTCGGTCCTCTCGATCCTCTCTTCGCGATCACCGCACTGGTGATCGCCACCGTCCTCGTGATCGCTGCGGGCGCCCTGCGTCCCTTCGTCCCTGACCTCGAGGCGGTGGCGTCGCGCCTCCAACGGTTCGTCTGGGCCGCCGACCCGGTCCCCGCCGGTGTTTCCGCGTTTCGTGTCCTGGAGCGCGCCGTCACGCTCAGCTCGACCGGATTCGGCCTTTTCGAGCAGCGCGCCGGCGTGTGGCTGGCGACGATCCTCATCGTCGCGCTTCTCGTCTGGTCCACCCGATGAGCGCTTCCGAGCTCCAGTGATCCCGCTCGCGATCATCGCCCTCGCCACGCTCACCGCAAACGGATCACGTCAACTTCGCTACTCGGCGGTCGCGCTTCTCGGAGTCTCGCTCGCGGCAAACTTCGTGACGGCCGGCCAGCTTTCGGCGACCGAGCTCGCGGTCGAGGGCTGCGGCGCCCTTGTCGCGTGCGGCATCCTCTACGTCGCGGCACGGGATCAGACGTACGGCGAGGATCCCGGGTGGCGGCTCTGGCTCGCGACGATCGTGGCCGCGGCCGCGACCGCGGCGTGCTTCGCGACGCTCCGAACCGCCAACGCGGAAACGCCCTCGGTCCCCCTATTCGGTGAGGACCCGACCGGCGTCACGGCTCAGGTCGCGAGCTTCTGGCTCCTTTCGTCCGGAGTCGCCATCCTCGTTACGGCGCGGACGCCGGTCCGCGGCTCGTTGGGCGCGCTGCTGATGATCACGGGGGTCGAGCTCCTCGTCCGGCTGCTCGACGCTCCGCAGCTCGGTCTCACCGTCCTCCTCGCGTGGCTCGAAGTCGTGGTGGCCCTCGCCGGTGCGTTCCTGATCGTCAACGAGAGAGCGGTCCGAGAGGCATGACGATCGTGGCCGCGGCTCCGTTGGTGCTCGGCGCGGCCGCGTGCATTTCCTTCGCGTTCCGAAAGCGGCTCGTCATCGTGGCGCCCTTCGCGCTCGCCGCCATCGCGGCCGCCGCTGGGCTTGTTCTGGACGTCCCACCGGACTCGAACGGGACGCTGCTCGACCTCGAGCTGCGCGTATCCCCGCTGGGCCAGCTCGCGGCCCTCGTCATCCTCGGGACGCTGCTGCTTCTCGTGCTCGACGTCTGGCTTGACGAGCCCGCGTACAACTTCTTTCCCACCGCTCTGGCCGTGGGCGCGACCGCGCTCGGCGTCCTCGTCGTGACCGCACCACTCGCGATCTTCGGACTGCTCGTGCTCGGGCTTCTGGTGCCGGTCGGGTCATTCACTTTTCAGATCCAACGCAACCGCAGTGTCGAAGCGGCCACGCGACATTTCGCCTTCGTCGCGCTCGGGGGCTCGCTCGGCATCGCCTCGCTCGCCCTTTCCCAGAGCCTCCCGCACGATCAGCCGGCCAACACGTTCGTCCTGCTCGCGGTCGTGCTGGTGGTCGCGTTCGCGCTGCTGCTCGCCGCGATCCCCTTCCACACCCACGCCGCCCTTCTCGCCGGTGAGGTCCCAGCTGCGGCGCTCGCGCTCTATTTCGGCGTGCTGGTGCCAACGACGTTCGTCGCGTTCGCGGAGATCCTGACGCTCTCCGGTCTGCTCCCCGCGATCGTGCAGGTCGTGAAGGTGCAGGACCTGCTGCACGGCATCGGGCTCGTCTCGGCTGTCGGCGGCGCGTTCCTCGCGTCGGGCGCCCCGGACCTGCGACGGCTCGTGGTGTATTCGGTGATCTCGAATCTCGGGGCCGCGCTCGTGGGGATGGCCACGCTCTCGGGACCGGGCATCATCGGCGCGGTGGCGAGCGTCCTCGTCACCGGAGCGTCGGCCTCGGGTCAGCTCCTCGCGGCCGGCGCGCTCGAGCGCCTGTCGGCGCCGGAAAGACCCATCGCATCGCGAGCTCCGCTCGCTGCGCTCGCATTCGTCGTTGGTGGCTTCGCGATGATCGGTGCCCCGCCGCTGCTCGGCTTTCCCGGGCGCTTCTTCATGGAGCTGATCGCGTATCAGTTCGCCCCGGTGACCGGCACCGCACTCGTGCTCGCGACACTCCTGCTGATCGTTGGACAGCTGCGAGCCGTGATCAGCTTGTTTGGGAGCGGGGCTGGCCACTGGGTCATCGAACGCCGGCCGATCGCTGGGATCATCGGCGGCGTGATCTTCGTCGCCTTGCTGATCGGTGGCATCCAACCCGAGGGCTTTCTCGCGCCGATCGCATCATTCGCCGACGAGTTCTTGAAAGCGATGCGGCCTCTGTAGAAGCGTCGGCGTCTACGGATCATGTCCGGGCGATCGTCGGCGCCAGCGGGTCCTGTCCCGGGGTCGGGGCTGCGCGCTCGCCTACCGGTCCGCTCCTCACGCGATTCAGCGCTACTTTCATGGCGCGGCCGGTCCACGGCTCGCGCGCAACCCGCTCCCCCGTGCCACCCGCCGGGCGCCTGCGTCTCTGGTCGCGATCGTCCTCTTCCGCGTCGCCTCGCGCGTCCATGGCAGCAGGAAGAGGAAGAAGAATCGGCGCCGCCGGCGAATCATGCGGCGGCGAACGAACATCAGCTCGGCGCCTTGTCCTCGGATATCCAGCGATCGATGCCGCGCTCGTACGAGACGATGCCATCGGGAAACCAAAGCGCGATCTCGGACGCGGCCGTCTCCAGAGCGTCGCTCGCGTGCACGAGATTGCGAAGGCCGACGAGCGCGTAATCCCCACGGATCGAGCCAGGCGCGGCCTCGTGCGGGCGGGTCGCACCGACCATCGCGCGCACGACCGCGATGGCGTTCGGCCCCTCCAGGACCGCGGCGATGACCGGTGAGGCGGTGATCGTCTTCACCAGATCGTCGTAGAAGAACTTTCCCTTGTGCACCGCGTAATGCCGCTCGGCCATCGCGCGATCAACTTTCAGCAGGCCGAGAGCGACGATCCGCAGGCCGCGACGTTCGAACCGCGAGAGAATCTCGGCTGCGATCGCGCGCTGCACCGCATCGGGTTTGAGGATGACGAGCGTTCGCTCGCTCACGACGCGATCTCCATCTCAAGAGCCGGTGCGGCCGGCGCAGCGATCGCCACGAGAGATGAGCGCGGTCCGATGGCCGCCACGAACGCCTGGTCCGGCTGCAGATAGCTACGGGCGACCCGCTGGATATCCGACGGCCCGATGCCGTCGATGATGGCGCAAACCTCGTCGACGGATCGCACGCGACCGAGGAATAGCTCTTGCGCCGCGAGCCAGCCGGAGACTCCGCGGGTGTCCTCGAGCCTCAGCTCGAGGCGACCCTTTGCGAAGTCACGCACGCGCTCGAGCTCGGAGTCAGGCACAGGCTCTTCGCGCAGACGCTCGATCTCGCGCAGTACGGCGGCGAGGACTTCGGCGCCGTTCGTCGGGGCGAATCCCGCGTAAACCACGATGTGGCCAGCGTCCGCGTAGTTGGCGTCGTAGCTATGGACGTCGTAGGCCAGTCCGCGTTTTTCGCGCAGCTCCAGGAACAGGCGACTCGACATCCCCTCGCCGAGGACCGCGTTCAACATGTCGATCGCGTACTTGTCGGGATGCTGCGTCTGGACGCCGCGCCAGGCAACGCACAAGTTCGTTTGCTCGGCCCGCTTGCCCAACAGCTTCAGGCGCGTCTTTCCTGGTTTCGTCGCCGGCGCGACCGGCGGCGGATCGCGTGGCGCGAGGGCGCCTAGCGCCTCCGCGACGGCCAGCACCGCTTCGTCCGCTCTGATCGGTCCCGCCAGCGCGACGACCGTCCGCGACGGAGCGTATCCCCGCTGCATGAACGCGCGGAGTCCGTCGGTGGTCATCCCGAGGACGACGTCCTCACGCCCGGCGACCTCCCAGCCCAGCGGATGACGCGGATAGAGGAGCTCGTCGACGAGTGTGTGGACTCGGTCCTGCGGCTGGTCGCGATACATCCGGAGCTCTTCGACGATCACCCGGCGTTCGGATTCCACGTCAGTCGCGCGAAGGACCGGCGCGCGCAGCATGTCCGCGACTACGTCGAGAGCGACGAGATAGTGACGCGCAGGCACGCGCGACCAGAAGACCGTCACCTCTTTGTCGGTGGAGGCGTTGACCACGCCGCCGCGGCTCTCGATCTCCTGACTGATGTCCGCGGCCGTGGGCCGCTTGGCCGTCCCTTTGAAGAGCATGTGCTCGAGGAAGTGGCTCGTCCCCGCGTCGTTCTTCGTTTCGACCCGCGAGCCGATCCCGACGTAGATCGCCATGGAGACCGACCGCGTCTCGGGCATCTCGGCGACGAGGACGCGAATCCCATTCGGAAGGGTCGTGTGATGGTGGTCCAAGTCGCGCCGAACGCTACCAGACACCGAGTTTCCTCAGCGGCAGAACACCATCGTCATGTACATCGCGTCCGGACCGATGACCGCGCCGATGCCGACGCGGCGGAACAATGGGCCCATGATGTTGGTCCGGTGGTTGATCGGCTCCCACGGTTCGCTCATGAACTCGCGGTGGAGCGCGTCGATATTCTCGTTCCACACTTTGCCGGTGTTCTCGCCGTACCAATCCGTACCGCACGCGGCGGCGTCACGAGTGCGAGCGTTCCCGTCCGGGCCGTCGTGGTAGACGTACCGCACTCCCGTCTCGGCGGCGCTGTGCTCGCGGGCGACCGCTTGGACGCTTTCGTCCATCGTGAGCGCAACGAGCCCGCGGTTCACCCTGGATGCGTTGATCAACGTGAGCATCCGTAGCTCGGCGGCGGCGACCGGTGACAGCGGGGCGACCGAAGAATCATCCGTCGGCTGGTCCAAGATCAACACCTGCGTTCGGGCCGCGAGACTCGGCGAAGCCGACGCATGCGCAGCCGGCTGGAGCTCCGCATCGGTGGCATCCCGAACGCTCCGCGCGAGGCCCCGTGCAGCGGGAAGAGCGCGCCCGACCGTCGCCTGATCCGCCGACCGGACCGCGCCGGCGCGGCCCGGCGTGACGACGAAGCTGGCGACCACGAGCCCGGCGAGGAGCGCATAGATCGCCGCCCGTGCGGCGAGGCTCAGCGGCGGGCGGCCCTCACTCCTCGGCGACAGTCCAGGCACCGGAACTGATAACGAGCGAGGCTCCCGCGCGTCGCGCCGCGGCCAGATGTTCCTTCTCCGCAGCACGCGGATCTGACGCACCTTCGGCCGCGGCCACGAATGGCGCGTGCTCGTCCGCGGTGAAGTAAGAAAGGAGGGGCCGCGCGGCGAAAGCAGCCAGCCGCGCCACGATGTCGAGACCCGGAGCGCCGGGCTTCACAACGATCGCGTCGGCCCCGTCGTCCATCTCGCGGCGCGCCCGAGCCACCGCCGCCGCCGGATCGGCCGCGGCGATCAGGGGAACCGCCCGCTCGGCGATCGGTACCGCGCTTACCGCGACACGATGCGTCGCGTAGAGGGCGCTTTCGAGCTTCACCACAGCGGCCACCGGCACGTCGTCGCGACCGGCCGAGGCGAGCGCGCCGCGAAGCGCGCGGACCGTCCCCTCGAGCATCCCCGACGCGACGAGCAGGTCGGCCCCCGCGTCGGCATGGACACGGGCGATGCCGGCGAGCTGCTCCAACGTCGCCGCGATATCGGCGCCGTGGTCACCGAAGAGGACGCACTGGCCGTGCGAGGTATAGGCGCAAACGCACACGTCGGTCGCGACGGCGAGGTCCGGTACGGCCTCCTTCACCGCGCGGATCGCCCGCGGTACGACGTGCTCAGGCTGACTCGCAAGCATCGCGCTCTCGTCCTTCCGATCGCTCATCCCGAACAGCAAGAGGCCGGCGAGCCCAGCCGCGGCGGCGGCGCGTGCCTCACGCACGACCTCGGTGAGGGAGAGCCGCTCGAGCCACGAAGCCCCATCGACCTTCTCTCGGTCCTCGACCGCGCTCGAGACGATGACCGGCGCGATCGCGCGGGCGGCGAGCTCGGTCCGCGCCAGGGCCCGTGCCCAGACCGGGTGCTCGGCAAGGCGTCCTCGGGAGAGCGTCGCTTCCCGCATGGCGCGATGGTACGGGTACCATCGCATCTCATGCGGAGCGGCATCGCCGTGCGTTTCGCCGTCGGGCTCGTATCGCTGGTGTTGGTCGTTGCGCTCGCACTTGTTGCCGCGCCGGCGCCGGGATCCCACGCTGACGGCGCCGTGAACGTGATGGCTGATGCCGCCGCGGCGGCCACGGAGGTTGCCCCGAGCTACGCGGCCTCGGTCGCGGCGCCGCCGGTCGATCAAGGTCCCGAGCCGAGGTCCGCGCCCGCGAGCGCATCGATCGACATGAAGCACGTGTGGCAGTCGCTGAACAACTGCGGACCCGCTTCGGTCGTGATGGCGCTGTCGAGCCTCGGCATCGACGTTTCGCAGGAGGATGCGCGGATCCCGCTCCGCGGAGCCAACGTGCTCTCAGGGATGGGGCCGCAGAAAGTCGACCCGTGGATCAGCGCGAACTTCGGATTGCGCGCCGTCTGGCGGAACAACGGAACAAACGATCTGCTCCGCCGTCTGGTCGCGAATGGCTTCACCCCGATGGTCACCCAGTGGATGCAAGACCCATCGATCTCGCGCATCGCGCACTGGCGCGTCGTACGCGGCTACGACGATGCGCTCGCGACCTTCTACGTCAACGATCCGATGCTGGGGCGGATGGTGCCGCTTTCTTATCAGTGGTTCCAGAACGAGTGGCAGCCGTTCAGCTATCGGTACTTGGTCGTCTACGACCCGAAGGACGAGCTGCTGCTCCGGCGCATCGTCGGCGAGGACTGGAACGACCTCCGGATGCGCGCGAATTTCTACGAGCGGACCAAGGCCGAAGCGCTCGCGCAGAACACCCAGAACGCGTGGATCGCGTTCGGCGAGGCGGCTTACGGCTACGGCGCGTTCGCGGAAGCGGTCGCGGCGTTCGAGAAAGGCATCGCGTTCGGGTCCGTGCAGGGCGTCTTCACCATGCGCTCGAGCTACCCGCAGGCGCTGCGCGCCCTCGGCCGCCAGCAGGACGCCGCCGTCGCGGCCCAGCGGCTGTCGACGACCACCGTCTCTCCGACCGTCGCGGCGCCGCCCGACGGCTTCGCCCTCTACCTCGCTTTCGCCCGCGGGCTGCCGTTCCAAGGGGCCCATCTCGCCGAATGACCCATCCCCGCGTACGCCAAACGGCGGATGCGGTGTAGATAAAGACAGATGAGGATGGACGAGGTGAACGGCCGCAAGAGCGCGCTTGCCGACCTCGCCGAGTGGATGCTCCTCGCGGTCCTCGTCGGCATTCTCGACTACGCGACCGGGCCGTTCATCAGCCTGACCCTCTTCTACCTTGTTCCGGTCGCCGGAGCCGCCTGGTTCGCGGGCCAGCGCGCAGGCTTCCTCGTCGCGGTGACCGCCGCCGCTGCCGCGGTGACCTCGGACATGCTCGTGCAGACTCCGGTCACCGGCGGAACATTTCTTTGGAACAGCCTCAGTCGCCTGGTCCTCCTATCGATCGCCGCGGCGGTGGTGAGCCGGCTGCGAGCCGAGCGCGACCGACTCGAGCGCCTTGACTCACAGCGCTCGCACTCGCTCGCGCTCCTGGATCGCGGGCTCGCGGAGCCCGCGAGACAGATCCTCGAGCTCGTCGAGCACTGGAACGGTGGGATCAACGAGCTGCGCACGATGCTCCGACCCCGGGCGGAGACAATCGCGTTCCTTGCGCGCGATTTCGCCGAGATCGTGCGCCTTCAGCGCGGTCAGATCCCGTTGCACCGCAGCGAGATCGATCTTGTTGCCCTGGTGGAAGAGCTTCGGGCCGAGCGCAAGGGCGCTCTTCAGTTCCTGACGCCGACCGAACCCGTGAGGATCTACGCCGACCGCGCGCGCATGCGCCAAGGACTCGACGCGCTTCTCGCACTCGTCGGACGTACCGATGAGGGATCGCTCAGCCTCGCACGGCAGGCCAACGCTGCCGAGGTCGTGATCTCAGCCAACGACGTACGGCAGCCCGGCGAGCGCACCGACGAGGACCCCGAGAAGGTCGCGCTCACCGTCGAGCTCGCGCGGCAGCTGTTCGCTCCGCAGGGTGGCACGCTCGACGTTTCGCACAACCCGCTGACGCGGAGCCTCCGCGTGACCGCGCGGTTCCCGCTCGCCTAAACGCGCCGGCGCGCTCTCTCGCGGGCGCCGAGTAAACGGCGCGAGGCCTCCTCGAGAAGCTCCTCTGTTTTGCAGAACGTGAAACGGATCAGATGCCGTCCGAGCTCGCGCCGCGAAAAGAACGACGACCCCGGGACACCGGCGACGCCGACATCGCGGATCAGCCAGTGGGCGAACTCGGTGTCATCGTCGAAACCGAACGGGCGGATGTCGCAGAGCACGTAGTACGCACCCTCGGGTCGGTTCGGGGCGAAGCCCGCCGAGTCGAGGCCGCGGACCAGCACATCGCGGCGCGCTCGATACTCGACCGCGAGGCGATCGTAATAACCGGACCCGAGCGATAGGGCGGCGGCGACCGCCTCCTGAAGCGGTGCGGGCGCGCCAACGGTGACGAAGTCGTGGACCTTCCGGATGCCTCCGGTGAGCTCCGGTGGAGCGACGATCCAGCCCACGCGCCATCCGGTCACGGAAAATGTCTTGCTCGCCCCGGAGATCGTGACCGTGCGTTCCGCCATTCCGGGCAGGGTCGCGATCGGGATGTGCGGCCCGTCGTAGCGGATGTGCTCGTAGATCTCGTCGGTGACGCAGATCACGTCGTGCTCCCGAGAGAGGCCCGCGATCACCTCGAGCTCCGCGCGCGTGAACACGCGGCCGGTGGGATTGTTCGGGGTGTTCACGATGATCGCCTTGGTCCGCGACGTGAACGCCGCGCGAAGCTCGTCGGGATCGAACGCGAATGCGGGCGGCCGCAGCGGCACGAAGACCGGCACCGCGCCCGCGATCGCAGCGTCGGGCCCGTAGTTCTCGTAGAAGGGCTCGAGCACGATCACCTCGTCGCCCGCCTCGCAGAGCGCGAGCAGCGTCGAGATCATCGCCTCGGTGGAGCCGCAGGTGACCGTGACCATGGTCTCGGGATCGACGGCCATCCCGTAGAGCTCCTCGTAGGCGTGCGCGATCCGGTCGCGGAGGCTCTTCGCGCCCCAGGTGATCGCATATTGATTGATGTCGTCATCGATCGCCCGCTTCGCCGCGTCCTTTATTGCCGCTGGAGCGGCGAAATTGGGGAAGCCCTGGGCGAGGTTGATACCGCCGTACTGCGCGCACAGTCGGGTCATCTCGCGGATGACCGACTCTGTGAACCCCATCGTCCGCTGGGCGAGGTGTCCCGAAGCGACGCGCATCAGTAACCGGCCGTGAAGTCGACCCGGTTGAGCAGCGGCTCGCCCGCCTTATATCGCCGCAGGTTCTCGCCGAAGAGCGCGAGCGTACGTTCGTACGCTCGCGGCGAGTCGCCTGAGCGATGCGGCGTGAGGATCACGTTCGGCAGGTCCCAGAACGGACTCTCGGGCGGAAGCGGCTCGGTGACGAAGACGTCGAGCGCGGCGCCACCGATCCGGCCTGCCCGCAGCGCCTCGATGAGAGCGGCCTCGTCGACGATGGCGCCTCGAGCGATGTTCACGACCCATGCGGTGGGCTTTAGCCGCGCGATGATCTCTCTCGAGATCGCGCCACGCGTGGCCGCGGTGAGCGGCGCCGTGATTGCCAGGTAATCGGCCTCACCGACGACCTCGGCGAGCAGGTCCGCCGCGACCACGCGGCTCACCCCGGTCTCGGGCGTCGGCCTCCGTCGGACGCCGATGACGCGCATGCCGACGGCGCTCGCGAGACGCGCGACCTCGCCGCCGATGCTCCCCATCCCGTAGACGACGATGGTCGCGTCGCGCAGCTCCTGGTGTTCCTCGTCCTTCCACTGGTGGGCACGCTGGTTGTCGCGATAGCGGTGGAGCTGCCGCGACGCGGCGAAGACGAAAGCCATCAGATGCTCGGCGATCTGGATGTCATACGACCCGCTGTTGTTGGTCAGTACGATCCCGCGGTCCGCGAGCTCCGACAGCGGCATGTTCTCGACACCGGCCGAAACGGTGTGGTACCAGCGCAGGTTCGGCGTCGCATCGAGAAGCTGTCGCACCCGGCGCGGGTTGTTGCCACTGAAGGCGACCTCAGCATCCGTTGCGCCGCGAAGCTCCTTCTCGTGGGCAACCTGAATGATGCGGTCGTCGGGGAATTCCGCGGCGACGATCTCCGGCCGGATGTGGAAAGCGGACCACACGACGATGTTCGTCACCCGTCCGCATACTAGAGACGTGAAGTTGATCGAGCTCCGCAGCGACACGTTCACGCTGCCGACTCCCGCGATGCGCCGCGCGATGGCCGACGCCGAGGTCGGAGACGATCAGTACGGCGAGGATCCCACGGTGAACCGCCTCGAAAAGCGGGCGGCGGAAGTCGTCGGCAAGGAGGCCGCGGTCTACGTCGCGAGCGGGATGCTCGGGAATCTCTGCGGCGTGCTTTCGCAGACCGAGCGCGGCGACGAGGTGATCCTTGGCGACCTCGCGCACATCTACCAGAACGAGATGGGGGCATCGTTCGTGGTCGGCTCGATCGTGCCGCGACTCGTTCCAAACCGAGAAGGCTGCCCCTCCCTCGACGACGTCACGGCCGCGATCCGTCCGGCGGGCATGTATCCGCGGACGTCGCTCGTGTGCCTCGAGAACTCGCATAACAACTGCGGCGGCGCCGTGCTGACGGTGGCAGAGACCGCCGCGGTCGCCGAGCTCGCGCACCACCGCGGCCTGCGCGTCCACCTGGACGGCGCGCGGATCTTCAACGCCGCGGTCGCGCTGAACGTCGATCCGAAAGAGCTCTGCGCGCCTGCGGACACGGTCCAGTACTGCTTCTCGAAGGGACTCGCGGCGCCGGTCGGCTCGATCCTCTGCGGAAGTGGGGACACGATCGCCAAGGCCCGACGCGTGCGCAAGCTCCTCGGAGGGGCGATGCGCCAAGCCGGCGTGATCGCCGCCGCCGCGCTCGTCGCGCTCGAGGAGATGCGCGGCCGGCTTGGCGATGACCACCGCAACGCGAAAGCGTTCGCGGAAGGGCTCGCGCGGATCCCGGGCATCCGCATCGACGCACACCGGGTCGTGACGAACATCGTGTCGTTCGAAGTCGATGCCGACTTTACCGATGCAGCTGCGTTCCAGAAATCTTGTGCCGAGCGGGGACTCCGCGTCTCGCGCTATCTCGGAAATTCGCCGCGCCTACGTGCCGTGACGCATTACGGGATCGAGCGTTCGGACATCGATGACGCGCTTGCGATCATCGAAACAGTGATGTCCGGTGCGCGCACACCGGTCGCCGCGGGGGACTAGCGCAGCGCACTAGTCAAATCAGCGCAGTACCCGTGAGCGTATCGGGCTGGTACCAACGGGTGAGTTCGCAGGGGGTGTGACGCCTTCGCCCGTCGTTAAACTCGGTGACTCGAGTGGGCCTCATTTTTCGCTTGCGCATGCTGTCTGACGATCTCGGCCAATCCATGGTCGAGCTCGCGTTGCTGCTGCCCGTGCTCGTGTTCGGGCTCATCGGCGGCGCGGATCTCGCCCGCGCGTATGCGCTTCAGCTCGCCGTGCAGAACGGCGCGCGCGCGGGCGCGGAGGCATTCGCGATCGACCAGGCGAAGAACGCGCAGCAGGCCGTCCAGCGGGCCAAAGACGAGATGGGCCGCACTCCGGGCATGTCCTGCGACCTAGCGCACCAGTGCCTCGTGAGCATCAACTGGCCTCCCGGCGCGACGACCGACGGCTCGTCGTGCACGGTCTCGCCGCCTACGGTCGACGACCCGTGTTTCGTCACGGTGCGCGTCCGATACACCTTCAAGACGATCATCCCGTGGCCGATCATCCCGAACACCGCGAACTTCGACCGGAGCACGACGATGAGGATCTTCTACTAGATGAAGACGCTTCGCACGTTCTTTAGCCGCGGCGAGGGCGAGCGCGCGCAATCGCTCGTCGAGTTCTCGCTGCTTCTGCCGCTGATGCTGCTCATCATCACGGGGCTCATCGACGTGGGCCGTGCAGTGTGGGAGGAGAACACGCTCGCCTACGCCGCGCGCGAAGGCACGCGTTTCCTCATCGTCCACGGATCGACCGGCGCACCCCTGCCCGACGGATCGCCCGGCGCGACCGATCCGACCGGCGAGTCAAATTGCCTGACCGTCTGCCCCACCCAGTGGGCAAAGAACGTCGTGATGCAGGCGGCCATCGGTGTGGCGAACGTCAACGTCGTGGTCACGTGGCCCACGAACAAGGGACCGACGCCGTGCAACGACCGCAGCTGCCCGGTCACCGTCGACGCATCGGCCCCGTTCGTTCCACTTCCCTCGCAGTACCTCTTGGGCGGCGCGTACCAAATCACCCTCAAAGGAGGGTCTGTCTTGGTGATCCAGCGATGAAGATGCTCCGTCGGTTCTTGAGCGACGGCGAAGGTGGGCAGGCGGTCGTGCTCTTCGCCATCTTGATGCTCGCCCTGCTGTTCATGGTCGGTCTGGCGATCGACGCGGGACAGCTCTATTCGAACAAGCGCACCGAGCAAGAGGCCGCGGACGCGGCGGCCTTCGCCGGCGCGGTGATCCTCTATCAGGGTGGCTCTGGCGCACAGGCGATCGCCGCCGCGACCGCCGACGCGCAGACGAACGGCTACGTCAGCGACGATCCTCTGTGCCCCACGATCGATACCGGCACGACGTGCGTGACCGTGAACTGGCCGCCCCAAGCCGGCGCGTACGCCGCTCGCCTCGATCATGTCGAGGTGATCATCATTCGCAAGGTCCAGACCGCGCTCGTTCCGGCCGAGGCTGCCTTCAATCCGGTCCGCGCGCGAGGCGTGGCCGGCGCCGAGAACCTCAACAGCGGATACGCCATCATGGCAATCGACCGCGGGAACATCTCCCAGGCCTTCTGGGCCAACGCCAACGCCGACGTCCACCTCAACGGCGGCGGGATCCTGGTCAACTCGACCAACGGAAGCGCTGCCGAGAACGACCAGAACAACGCGGGCCGCTTCACCGTGCAGACGCCGTACTCCCTCGACGTCAACGGCGGCGCGACCGGGTACTGGGGGACTGATGGCGTCCCGGTGAACACCGGCCACAACCAGGTCCCCGACCCATTCGGCGGATTCCCGCCACCGCGAACGGGCGGGCTTCCTATTTGCAACTCGCTCAACGCCTGCCAGGACGGCGCTGGAAACCAGACCCCGGGCATCTACAACGTCAGCCTGGGCGGGTCGGGCAACACCAGCCTGACGCTCAACCCCGGGATCTACATCCTTCGGGCCGGCGCCGACACGCACGGCAACGCCACCGTGACCGGTACCGGAGTGTTCCTGTTCAACACGTACTCGATCTTTCCGTCCGACCTACACGGGGCAACGGCGTCGTGCGGGCAGCTCGATCTGGCCGGCAACGGCACGATGACGCTGAGCGCGATGACCACCGGCCCCTGGAGGAACCTTCTCGTCTACCAGGACGTCAACTGCAGCGGCCCCGACAACAGCGTCGTCATCGAAGGCAACGGCTCGTTCACCGGAACCGGCTCGTTCTACGTCCCGACAGCTCCGTTCGTCTTCAACGGCAACAACGCAACGCTCATCGGTAGCCAGCTCATCGCTGACACCGTGACGGCTCAGAACGGCAACATCACCATCAACTACGACCCCACGACCACCGCGCAGCCGATCCTGCCCCGTCTCGCCGAATAACCCAAATAGTCCTCGCTTCCGAAGAAGGGTCCCCTCCGTCGGGACCCTTCTTCAGTTTTAGATGCCAAGATCCATCGCGAGGAGCTTCGGCGGCAGCGACCCCGCCGCGAGCAGGCGGTCGTGGAACACGCGCATCCCCCAGCCCGCGGCCTTCGCCCGATCGCGTAGGTCGATGATCGCAGCCCGCCCGAGCGCGTAGCTCGACGGCTGGAGCGGGTTGAGGGTGTAGCGGCGCACCTCGGCGATCGCGTTGGGCGACTCGAGCCTGGGTTTGTCGACCATGAACGCCACCGCTTCGTCGAAGGTCATCTCGCCCGTCGAAAGCCCGACATCGACCATCACCCGGGCCGCGCGCCAGAGGAGATCCTTGAGTCGCAGGAGGCGCGTCGCCGGCGCATCGAGGTAACCGAGCTCGGTCATCAGCTCCTCGACGTACAGTCCCCATCCCTCCACCATCAGGTTCGAGCGCAGCGACTTGCGCGCGAGCGAGCTGTTGTCGGCGGACACCGTGAGCTGGAGGTGGTGTCCGGGGTATCCCTCGTGACAGGCGATCACGGCGATCCCCGCGCGCGGATGACCCTCGAGCCGCTCGCGGCGCGTGCGCTCGTCGTCATCCGGCGCCGGCAGCGTCACCCAGAATCGGCCTTTGCGCGCCGACTCGAACGGTGCTGCGCCGACGTACGCCGCGTAGGGGTACGTCGGTCGCTGGTATTCGGGCATCTCCTCGACGACGAGATCTTCGCCGTACGGGATAGTCGCGAGCTGTGCCGTCGCGACGGCTTGCCGCGATCGCTCCATCTCGCTCCGGTACGTGGCCACGAGGTCCGCCTCGGATGGATGGTCCTCGCGCAGTCCGGCGACCGCGGTCCGCCAGTCCTGGTAACCGATCTCGAGCGAGAGCTGCGCGAGCTTCGCCTCTGTCTCGCGGAAAAATTCGTCTCCCCACGACCGCAGCGAGGCGGCGTCGTGATCGACAAGCTCCTTGTCGCGCAGCCATGCGTCGACGGCGTCGCGGCCGATCGCGAACGACCCGTTCGCACGCGGACGGAGGTCTTCGCGAAGCCATGCCGCATACGCCTCGAGCGCGTTCGCGGTCGCTTCGGCGGCGGGTCGGAAGGCGCGCTCGGCCGCGCGCTCGAGCGAGGTCGCGTTCGGGAGCATCGCCGGCGCGGTCTCGCGGAGGAACTTTGCGCCGCCGGGGATCGAGCGGAGCGCGACGTCGATCCACTCCGGCGGGGTGAGCTTGGGGTCGAGGTTTGCTTTGGCTGCGGAGAGCACCGCGGGCGCCTCGCCGAGTCGTTCGGCGAGCGTCGCGACGCGCTCCGCGAGCGGGGCGTGTTCGCGCATGAACGCGTACACGGCCGCTCGTGTGATCGCATCCGAATAGAGGGTGGGCTGGCGCTTCCACCGCGCGAAGGAACGCAGCGCGCGCTCGCCGCGAAGCTCGGCGAGGATCAGTGCCCGGTCGATGCGCTCCGAAGGGAAGAGATCGTCCTCGACGAGAGCTTCCAACGGGACCAGGTGCTCGTCGACAAAGCGATCGCGGGCCGCGAAGCCGTCCGAAGTCCAGTCACCGAAGCGGTGATCGTGCTCATGGACCCCCGCGATCGTCGCGGCAACTGGCTCGAGCTCGAACCGGCCGTAGACAAAGTCGCGGGCGAGCTCGGTGAAGGACTTCGTGTGAAGCTAGAGCGACTGCCCGCAGTTGGAGCAGAACTTCGCGTCGTTGGCGTTCGGCCGCCCGCAATTGCGGCAGTAGATGGTCGTTCCCGCCGCCGGTGCTGCGCCGCTCGCGGTCGCGGCCGGCACGGCCGGCTTTTCCTCACCGCTCGCCGAATCGCGGAAGGTGCGTACGCCCTTGCCGAGCTGGCCGAGAACCTCCGGCAGCCTGCCGGCGCCGAAGACGATCAGCACGACGGCGAGGATGAGAAAGAGCTCCGGCCCACCGATGTTCGGCATTCATTCCCCCCTGACGCGCGCCTCCGCGCGCTTGGTCTCACGAACAGTCTAGGCGAACAGTCCTTCCAGCAGCCCGAGGAATAGCGGGATGACGACGAGGAGCATCAAGGCCGGCAGGTAGCACAGGACGAGCACGAGCATCAGCTGACCTTCCACGTTTCCGGCGGCTTCCAGAGACCGCGCGCGTTCCGCGGCGCGCGTTCGCTCGCGCTCGTCGGCGAGCACCGTCGCCGCGCCCTGCCCGAGGTCGCGGGCACGCTCGAGATCGGCGGCGAGACGCGCGAGCTCGTCGAGGCCGACACGACGGGCTTCGCGACCGAGAGCGCCAAAGAGCGGGGCGCCGAGCGCGTACGAACGTGAGACGCTGGCGAGGGTCGCGTCCATCAGCGGTGAGCCGACACCGCGTGTGGCGACGCCGACGATCGCCGTCTCGACCGGCCGTCCCGCCGCGACGAGCGCCTCCACCCATTCCACGAACGTCACGAGCGCGCGCTCCGCCTGAGCGCGCCGCGCGGCAGCCAGCCGTTCGACGTGAATCGTCGGGATCACGAAACCCAGATATGCCCCGGCGGCGACGATCGCGGGTCCGATCGGAATGAGCAGGCCCGCTGCGATCGTGACCGTGGCGCACGCGACCGCCGACATGATCTTGATCGCGAGTAGCTGCGGACCGGTCCACCCCGCGCCCGAGAGCTCGAGGTCGCGCGGGGCGATGAGCGCGATCGCGGCCTGCGACGGCCGTGGGGCGAGGATCGCGAGCCTGCGGAGGACGGCCGATCGGGGCGTGAACGCGAACACAACGGCCGCCACCGCGCACGCGGCGAGCAACGATCCTGCCAGCGTCATCGGAGCACGCCGTTCACCGCTCGCCGGCTTGCGAGGATGCCGACGGCCTCGAGGAGGACGGCCGCGGGGATGAGAACGAGCTTCCCGAGCGACGAGCCGAGAGTCGACCCGAGCGACGGCACGGTGTACGAGAGATAGATCGTCAGTGCAGGAACGAGCCCCGCGAGCAGGATCACCTGCAGCTGCAGGCCGTTCGTACGGGCGCGCACGTCTTCCTCGAGTCGCTCGTGAAACGCGAGCCGGTCCGCGACGGCGGCCACGAGCGCTCCGGCTCGCTCGCCAGGAAGCCGCGACGCGATACCGAGCGCAAGCGTGTCGAGGGCGACACGCACGCGAGGATCTGCGGTAGCTCCGGCGGCTCTGCGGAGCGCGTCATCAAGTGGCGCGCCGAGATCGAAGGCGCGGAGCGCGGCGGCGAACGGCCGTACCGCGAGTCGATCCTCGGTTCCGCCGATCGCGCGGCGCAAGGCCTCCGGCACACCCGCATTCGACCGCAAGGCTGCCTCCGTCATTCGCAACATTCGAGTCGTCGCACCCCGCGCGCGCCGCCCCGCGCGGTCAGCTCGCATCCGCGCGGCCATCGAGGGCGCAATGGCGCCGGCGACCATCGCGGGTATCGGCGGGAGGGAGAGCGCGACCGCTATCACCAGCGCGAGCAGAGTGGCGCCCGCACGTGTGGCCTCCCATATCAGGAGCGATCGCGTCCAGCCTGCATCGCGGAGCGCGTCGCGGTCCGGGTGTGCGATCGGCATCGCGAGAACTGGCGCGCGGAAAGCGGGAGCGAGCGCCAGGCTCGTGACCGCAAGGGCGCAGGCCAACGCGCCCTCGAGAGCGAGCGTCATCGGAGCTTCTCGCGCAGACGCGTTGGCAGCCCGACATGATCCGTGCCCGCCCGCCAGAGCGTGACCAGGCCGTCGTCCTCGACTGCCACGATCTCGCGCACCGAACGCAGCCCCGCGTTGCTTCGTGCGACGTGAACGACCAGGTCGATGGCGAGCGCCACGTGTCGAGCGATCGCGGACGCCGTCAGCTCCCCCGCCCTCGCGAGCAGAAGCTCGAGGCGATCGATGGCGCGCCGCGCCGAGCCCGCATGCAGCGTCGTGAGCGATCCTTCATGTCCGGTGCTGAGCGCCTCGAGCAGGGCTGACGCCTCGCGTGAGGTTCGCACCTCACCCACGAGGATCCGGTCGGGTCGCATGCGGAGCGCATTGGCGACGAGGTCGGCGACGCCGATCGCGGACCCCTCCCTGCCCGGTACGCATTCGAGGTGCACGGCGTGCGGGTGCGGAAGAACGAGCTCGTTGGTGTCCTCGATCACGATGAGCCGCTCGTCGGCAGGGATGGCGGCCGCGAGCGTCCGGACCAGAGTGCTCTTCCCCGAGCCGGTCGCGCCGCTCACAAGCATCGTCGCGCGGGCCTGAACGCACGCTTCAAGAAGCGCCGCGGCGTCGGGGTGCAGACCTGCGGCCGACCACGACGGCGACGGTCCGGTCAGGGGGAGGCTGAGCCGACGGAAGGTGCGGATCGACAGGTTCGGACCGCCGACGGGGGCGATCACCGCATTCGCGCGGCTTCCGTCGCGCATGCGCGCGTCGACAAAGGGACGGTCGAGCGTGAGCTCGCGCCCGACCGCGGCGGCGATGCGATGAGCGAGCTCGGCTACCTCCTCCTGTCCACGGAACGCGACGGCGACTTTGCTCAACGCCCCGCTCCGCTCGACCCAGACCTCGTCGGGCCCATTCACGAGGACATCCGTGACCTCGGGGTCGTCGAGAAAATGCTGCAGCGGGCCGAAGCCGAACAGCTCCGCACAGAGCTCATCGAGCTCGCCCTCAACGAGCGCTGTACGCGCGGCGGCGCGCACTCGTTCCCGCAGAAGCGAGCGACGCCTCGGATCAGCGTAGACGGCGAGAAGCCCCGCCGGGTCGATCCCCGCGCCGACCTCAGCGCGGACCCGCGTCACGAGCGCAGCGTCGATCACGCGAGCGCGCGGAGGAGGACGTCGATCGCGCGCATCGTGGGCGCGCGCGCAGCGAACGAGTCCCGCGCGAGAAACGGATCGTCGGGGATCGCCGCGAGGAGCGGGAAGCCGATCCGCTCGGCGACGCTCGCCGCGTCGACATCGACCGCGCCGACCACGACGAGGCCGACCGCGCATGGCGCCTTCGCGATGAGCGGCAGGGCGCAGAACGCGGCCTGGAGCTGCCCCGCTCGCGTCCCGGTCACGAGGCAGAGCCTGTCGATGGATCCGAGCACAGCGGAGTCGAGCGCATCTGCGCCTGCTCCGAGATCAAGGACCACTGCGCGCCCAGCGGCGCAGACCCCGACGAGGTCGACGATGCGCTCGCCCGCGAAGCTCGCGTGAAGCGCGGGCGCGCCGGGTAGGAACGGCACGATCGACCAGCGGGAGACGAGGTCGGGCTCGCGTCCGGGCTGGACAAGCGCGTCCGCCACCGTCGCCCCGGCGATCCCCGCGCGGAGCGCGAGCGACGGCGACCACCGATCGAGATCGACGAGCAAGGGAGGCTCCCCGCCCGCAGCCGAACGGTGCGCGACAAGCGCCGCAGTCGTGCTCGTACCCGCGCCAGCCGTCAAGGACCAGAACGCGATCCGCCGGCCGCGCGCGAGAGCGGCCGGACGCGATGGCAGGATCGGCGCGAGCGGCTCGGTGCGTCCGGTGGCTTCGCGCATGAGGGCGAGTGCGACGGCGGCCGCCGGTGACGCGTCGAGGAAGGCCCTGAGTCGGCTCATCCGAAGAGCCAGCGGGCGAGGGCAGCCTCGGCGACGAGCATGCGATGCTCGGGCGGCGAGCCGACCGCGCCGACATCGAAAACGACCGGCCGAAGCGAGCGGCGCGCTTCTTTGGACCGGAGGATGTCGCGGGTCGACCACGCGCGCCGTCGCCAGGTCAGCGCGGCATCGGTTCCGCGAAGGAGATCGCGGCAGCGCGCGCGCCAGTCGGCGTTCACGTTGCGTCGCCACGGCGGATGTCGTAGGAGCCGCGCGCTCTCGCGCGCGACGCTCAACCTCCGAACGTGCACGAGATCGAGCGAGAGCGAGCCAAGGGGAAGCGGGCCGAGGTCACGGCCGAGCGCAGCGTACGTACCCGGCCGTGGCGCAAGCGCGACGAGCGCTGGTCTGGCGCAAATTCCGGCGAACGCAAGCCTGCGGACCGCGTCGTTAGCGCGATCATCCGCTACGTCTACGAAGACGCCCTCGGGCATGCGTGCGAGCGTCAGTTCGCCGAGATCCGCGACAGCGCGGTCGAGATCGCCCGCGGCAACGCGTTCGCAGCGCAGAACGGTCATCGCGGACCGGCAAGCGCGAGCACGAACGTGCTGGTCGCGATCCGGTCGGCGAAGCGGATCTCGTCGGCACGGTCGATCGCGACAACGACGCTCCCGATGCGATCGTTGACGACGGGCACGCCAGAGTGTCCCGCGGCGCCCAACGCGATCCCGCTTTCGGAGCGGATGTCGAGAACGAGCACGCTCTGCGCGAGGATCTCGACCGTTCGCCCCGCGGGTGCGCGTCCGCCGACCGGGACCGCGAGCACGTCCACCCTCGCGCCGGGGATGAGCGCTCCGCCGACAGCCTGCGCCGCACCCACGGGAAGCGCGATCGCCCGCATTCCGGATGGCAGCGCCAGTCCGGTACGGAATGCGGCGGGCTCGTCGGCGATGCCGCCGGCGAGCACGAACTGTCCCTTGGTGAGTGGAGCCCGCGGGATGCGCCCGATCGCCGCGGCCAAGTTGGGGAGTGCGCCAGCGGGCAGCGCGTCCGGAGGCAACGACACCATCGTGAGGTCCTCGTCGGCGAGGGCGTGGAGCGCATCGAGGTCGCGGGCGGCGACGACGACGGTCATACGCTGCGCGCTGACGTAATAAAGGACGCCGGCCAGCGCGCCGGCCGCGAGCGCGAGGGCCAAAAGCGCACGCTGTCCGATCACTCTCCGAGCGCGGGCGAGCGCACGACAATGCTGACCGCGGCGTCGACCACATCAGAGGCCGCAGCGGCAGCGTCGACGACCAGACGGAAACGGAGCCCATAGGCCACGCCCTCTGGAGGCAGGCGCTCCCACGCGGTGCGAAAAGCGGTCGCTCCGCTTCCGGCGAGCGCAGCTGCGTCGCCCGCTTCGCCACCGACGAACGCCCACGAGCGAACGGGGACTTCGCGCCCATCGGCGAACGCGTGAAACCACAGCGCGACGGGGCGGCCGCGCAAGACCTCGAAACGTGTGAGACCCGCGCCGTTCGGCCGCGATGAGATGCCCGGCCGGATCTGGACGCGCCCGCTGTCGCCTCGGTCTCGCGGACCTTCGTCTCGATGATCAGCTCGCGAGCCGCTCGTCACCTCCGCGGTCCCGCGTGTCGCGCAGCATTCGCTGGTCGGCGCCGCGATCTGCGGCTGGAGCGCGACCGTGTCGCCGGGTGCGCCACCGGAGCGCGTGTTCAGCTGACGCTGTCTGGCGAGCTCGGCATCGTCCTGAAAGAAGACCACGCTCACTGGGACGAATCCATCGGCGGTGAGGACGTAGTTCTCGTAGTAAGTACCCGCGACCTCGCGGCCATCGGTCAGCCGGGCGCGTCCGTTAAACGAGGTCCCATCGAAGACGCTTTCGTCGCCGGTGCCGACATCTCCCAGAACCCGGGCGTACGAGCCGGTAGATTCGTGGACGGTCTCGGTCGAGTAGGTGGTGAGCGGTCCATTCGTCGTCACGACATCTGCCACGTAGGTATCGGTGACGTAGTAGATCCCCGGCGGTGCAATGAATGGCTCGGGATCCGACCAGGGCTCGGACCCGGGGCCGATGGGACCTGGTTCGGTGGTGCGTTCGGGATCCCAGGCGAGCGCCGGGCTCGCCGCACAGAACGTGAAAAGGCCAGCCAGGACCGCGGCGCGGGCTTTCATCGTGGAGAACTCATGGCGAAGACCCGTACCGTCGTCACGGACCGGAAGGCGAGTGCGCCGAGGATGGGAGTGCGGAGCGGCACCTCCGCGTCGATCCGCACGGCGGGTCGGTCGTACCGCGCCCCGCTCCGCGGGTCTGTGGCCGGCGCGATCGGGAACGCCGCAATGTCTGCGGAACCAGCGATCTCCGCGGGTGCTGCGGCGAGCAACGGGGTCGAGAGCTCCAGCTCGCGGGCGAAGTACTCACGGGCGACGTCCGCCGCGTCGTCCGCAAGCCGAAGGGTCCCCGAGCGCGCGAGCTCGGCGTCGTCCTGATCGTTCACTGCGATGAGGGTCGCGAGGTCGGCGGCCGCCTGTACGCGGGCGATGGAGACGCGGATCGCGCCAAGCTGCAGCGCTCCCGCGAGGACGACGACCAGCAGCGGAAGGAGCACGATCGTCGTGAGAGCCGCGAGGCCGGCGTCATCTCGCAAGGCGCTCATCGGTTCACTTCCCCGCGCGCGAGCGCGCTCGACCGAAGGGGCAACGTCGTCGCGAACAGGAACGGGATCGCCACGCGTTGCTCGGATGTGACGCTTACCCGGACCGGCTCGCGCCAGCCCACGCGCGCGGGCTCGATCGTGACCGTGGTCACCCCCGGATCGATGCCCGAGGCGCGCAGCTGATCGGCGAGCAGCGAGCGGACCTCTGGGAGATCGCCGCCCAACTCACCGGCGTATCGGGCCGCCTGCACCGTCGCCGCGTCCTGAGCCAGCCACCGTTCGAGAGCGGCGCCGAACTCGAGGATCGAAAAGAGCAGCGGCACGAGGACGGCGATCATCAGCGTCGCTTCGAGCGTCGCGAGGCCGCGCTCGTCTTTGATGAGATTCAATGGACCGACTGCATCTGCGAGACGAGCGCCTGCAGCCGGGCGACGAGACCGTTGTTCCACGCCGACACGCCGATGACGAGGGTGCCGAGAACGACTGCCGCGCCGATGATGTATTCGATGGTGGCGAGCCCGCTCGCCTCGGAGGCGAAACGCGCAAGGCGTCTCATCCGCGATGACCTCCCCGCGAAGATGCCGGGAGGCTCGCCTTCGGGCTAGCGCCGTGCGATGGTCAGATCAGTCGGTACCGCAGTACCGGTTCAACGTCGTCCGAGCGCCTTGTTCGCCGCGCGGGCGTCTTTCACGCCGATGCCGAGCGTGGTGCTCTTCTTGGACTGGCCAAGCATGTATGCGGAATCGATGTTGATCTTGGCCTTCCCCAATCGGTTGGCGACGCGTGCGAGCGTCCCGGGCTTGTCAGAGAGACGGACCTCGAGGATCTTCCGGTCGCTCGAGATGCGGTACTTGGCCGCCTTGATCGCCCGCCGGGCCTTCGCCGCGTCGGCGTCGTCGACGACGACGCGAACCGTACCCTTGCCCGCGCCGGTCGTCGCCGCAATGCTGCGCATGTTCACGCCAGCCTTGCCAAGGGCATCGGCGAGCGCGCCGAGCTGACCCGCGCGATTGGGCAGCGTAACCGTGAGCTCTACCGCCATGCAGTTCCCTCCCCGCTTTAGTGAGAGGGCGATTCTATGCGGCGATCAGAGCGAGATGTGGCCGCGCCGCGCGAGCGCTGCGCGCCCGCGCTCGACCCGCTCCGCCCAGTGCATCGCGCCCCAGACCGTGAGGAAATAGCGCAAGCGCTTGCTGCGCTTTCGGCGCTGCTCGTTCTGGTCGTTGCGCGATCGCAAAAGGCTCTGGAGCTTGCCCACGAGCGTCTCGTCCTCCCATGTCATGAGACGAGGCTGCGCCCTGCCGCCCCCTTGCTCGACATAGCGCGACACGGACTGAACGTGTCGCGCGCTGCGTTCTAGCGGGCCTTGCCGATCCCGACGCGGATCTGGTCCTCGGAGAGCGGCCCACCGAGCTCGAGGTGTCGGATGACGCCGGTGCGGTCGACGAAAAAGGTGCTCGGAAGGCTCAGCACGCCGAAGCGACGGGTCGTCTGCCCGTCGCTGTCGAGGACCGGCACCAACCGATCGAGGGCAAGCTGGTCGAGGAACGAGCGGACCTTGTCGCCGGACTCCTGCAGGTCGACCTCCAAGACGACGACATTGGGCTCGGCCGCGGCGACGCGCTGCAGCGCGGGCATCTCCTGGCGGCAGGGTTGGCACCAGGTGGCCCAGAAGTTCACGATGACGACTTTGCCCCGGTAGTCGGAGAGCCGGACGGTCTTGCCCCCTGGCGCGATGTACGCGAAGTCGGGCGCCGTCGCCGAGATGCGACCGCCCATGCCTTCGCCTTCGATCTGCGCGCTGATCACTCCGACGTCGGAATCGGCGACCGGCTGGCGATTGAAAGGAAGGGACGGCCAGACGAGCGCGGCAGCCGAGGCGACAGCGATGGCACCGACGATGATCGCCGTGATCCAGCGCGGCAGCGCGGTCGGACCGTCCCTGCCGCCGAGTGCGGGGGCCGGGGGACGCAGGGGCACGGGCCCCTGGCGCGGAGCGCCTCCCAGTTCTTGGCTCATCCGAGCAGCGGCAAGAAGTTGAAGAGCTGAGGCAGCTTCGCGAACTGACCGGACACGAGAACCAGGCCCATCACGATGACGAGAGTACCGCCCGCAAGGTTCACAGCCCGGATGTGCGACGCGAGCCAGCGCGCGATCCGGCGGGCTCCGCCAATCCCACCGGCAAGCAGAAGGAACGGGACGCCGAGGCCCAACGTGTACGCAACGAGGAGCACCGCCCCCGATCCGAGATCGTCGTTCAGCAGCAGGTCGAGGATCAGCGCCAGATATGGGCCGACGCACGGCGTGAAACCGACGCCGAATGCGAGCCCGATGAAGAAGCTGCGGGTGAGCCCGGTCGCGCGGCCCTCGAGCCGAAGGTCGAGCTCGCGCGCGAGCACAGGGATTCGGATGAGCCCAAGCATCTGCATCCCGAGGACGACGAGGAAGAGCCCGCCTACGCGCTGGAGCCAGTAGGCCATCTCGCCCGCGAGTGCACCAACGAGCGCGACCGCGACCCAGAGCAGGGTAAAGACGAGCGAGAAGCCAAGAACGAACGCGATCCCGTGCGCGAGCGTGCGCACGCGCGCCGTGCCCGCGAGGGCGGCCTCGCCGGCCATGTCCACGAGGAACGCCGGTACGAGCGGAAGCACGCAGGGCGAAAGAAACGAGAGCACGCCCGCACCGAAGGCAACCGCGACGTTCACCGCTAAAGCCTAGGGTGTCGTCGCGACCGTTCCCTTCGTGATCGTTCGGGCCACGACGGCCGCGAGAGCGCACGCAAGGTCTGGCCGATCGTTCGGCATCGCGATGCGGTGGTAGCGAAGGCCGTTCGCTTCGGCTTGCACGCGCGCCGCCACGTCGAGGTCGTAGAGGACTTCGAGATGGTCGGCGAGGAACTGCAGGGGAACGACCAGTACGCTCCGGTATCCGTCCGCGGCGATCGCTGGAAAGAGCTCGACGAGATCAGGGCGAAGCCATTCCTCCTGTGTGTGACCCGCGCTCTGATACGCGAAGGACCACTCCGACAAGCCGGCGGCGGCCGCGACAGCGTCGGCCGTCGCGCGCAGCTGGCGTACGTATTCGGGCTCTGCGTCGTACACGCGCCGCGGAAGGCTGTGCGCCGTCAAGAGGATCGCGGGTGAGTCGAGCCCTTCGACGGCCTCGGCGATGGCGGCGCCCAGGAGGCTGTGCAATCGCGGCTCGTCGTACCAAGCTGGAGCGAGCCGCCACGAGATCGTCGGACTGGTGCCCGCAACGGCGTCCTCGAGCGCGCGGCGGTAGCCACCCATAAGCAGCTCGGACCACTGCGGCGACAACACGATTCCAACGAGCTGATCCACCCTGAGCGCGAGCTCGTGGACGACTCTCTCGATGGTCGGCTCGGAGAAGCGCATCGCGGCGCGCACCAGGTAACCCTCGCCCAGCTCGCGCTGGAGCGCCGCGGCCTGAGTCTCCGTTATCGCCACGAGCCGCGACCCGCCAATGATTCGATAGCGCCGCGTCATCTCCGTTGCGAGCTCGGCGCTCGGTACCCGCCCGCCGCGGACACGCGTGAGGTAGGCCGGAACGTCGCTCGGATCGCGCGGCGCGCCATAGGTCATAAGCACGACGCCCGTGGTCACGCGGCGGTCGCCTCGTGCACCAGCGCGACGACGCGACGCAGTGTGTCCGGATCGGTACCCGGGAGGACCCCGTGGCCAAGATTGAAGATATGTCCAGGTCGGCCGCGGGCCTGTTCCACGATCACCCGCGAACGCTCCGCCACGACATCGAACGGGGCAAGGCACGTCACCGGGTCGAGGTTCCCTTGTATCGCGCGGTCCGCGCCGATCCGTGTCCACGCATCGGCAAGGGAGACACGCCAATCGACGCTCACCACGTCGCATCCCCGCGCGGCAAGCGATAGGAGCTCCGGATTGCCGGTGAAGAAGTGGATGCGCGCTGCGCCGGTCGCAGACAACGCCTCGAAAACGCGAAGCGTATGCGGGAGCACCGAACGCTCGTAGTCGTCCGGTGAAAGGATTCCCGCCCAGGAATCGAAGAGCTGGACAACGTCGACGCCGGCCTGGATCTGCGCGACGAGATAGCGCGCGACAACCTCGGCGAGCGTACGCATCAATCGATCCCAAACATCGGGGTGGCCGATGAGCATCGCCTTCGCCTGCGCATGGTCGCGCGTCGGCATGCCCGCGATGAGATACGAGGCGAGCGTGAACGGTGCGCCGGCAAAGCCGATGAGCGCGACGTCGTGCGGGAGCGAGCGCCGCAGCGCGCGGATCGTCTCGAAGAGATAGGGGGTCGCATCATCCGCATCGATGACGCGCAGCCGCGCGATGTCGCGCGTGCTCCGGACCGGACGGTCGATGATCGGGCCGACCTCGGGCTCGATCCGGAACGGCACCCCCATTCCGTCGAGCGGCAGCATGATGTCGGCGTACAGCACCGCGGCATCCACGCCGAGCTGATCGACCGGCATCGCGGTGACCCGCGCGCACAGCTCCGGTGTGCGCGCCATCTCGAGGATCCCGTAGCGCTCGCGCAGCTCGCGGTAGTCGGCGAGGCAGCGGCCAGCCTGACGCATGAACCAGACCGGTGTCCGTTCGACCGGCTCGCGGCGGCATGCGCGGACGAGCAGCGGCGCGGTCACGTCGCCGGGATCCGCGCGGCTACGCCGTCGAGCTCATCGAGCGCCTCGGCGAGTGGCATCGCGCGCCCGACGAAGATCGGCGTCTCGCGCTCGGTGTACGAAGACGATTCGGTCTCGCGCAGGTCGGCCACGAGGGCGAGGAAGTCGCGCACGTCGTCGCACTCGAAAGCGACCACGAACTCCTGGTCGTCGATTCCGAAGCTGTATCCAGTGTGGATACGGATAGTCGGATAGCGATGGCCGACGGCGAAGTGCGCCGCCATGATCCGCGCGCGCTCCTCGTGCGGCAGCACGTACCACGACCGCTTCTTGGTCATCGGGTACACGACGACGTAGGGCTTGTCGCCGCGCGGACCTGCCGGGGCGTCGTGCTCGCCTCCGGCGTGTGCGTGCCCGTCGAGGTACGGGGATCGCCGTCGCGCAGCGAGGTAGGCGTGGGGCCGGGTCGACCATGCCCAGAGGCGGGTGCCGGCGAGGCGGACCTCGAGGGCGCGCAGGCTTTCGAGATCATCGCCGACCGCCCAGAGGAGCAGATCCGCGTCGGCGCGCATCCCCACGAGTGAATAGGCGTTGACGCGCGCGTCGGAGACGGCTGACACGAACTCCGCCTTGTCGGCCTCGCGCTGGCGCGGGTCGCAGCGCCGCCATTCCGACGAGACGGCGATGGTCACATAGCGAAAGAGCTCGTTCACCCAGCGGACTCGGCGAGCGCCTCGTCGGCGGCGGTCACCACCTCGTCGAGGATGGGCTCGTCATGCGCGAGCGAAACGAAGAAGCACTCGAGCGCCGAAGGAGGCAGGAGCACCCCGCGCCGGAACATCGCCGCATGGAATCGCGCGAACGCCGCACGGTCGGTCGCAAGCGCGTCGTCCTCGTTGCGCACCGGATGGTCTGTGAAGAAAGCCGTGAGCAGGGAACCGACGCGCTGCACCCTCGCGGCGATCGGTGAGCGCTGCGCCGCACGGGCGAGCCCCCTCGCGAGACGACCGCCGAGCGCCTCGAGGCGCTCGTACGCAGCGGCGTCGAGAAGACCAAGCGTCGCGAGGCCGGCGGCCATCGCGAGCGGGTTCCCAGAAAGGGTCCCCGCTTGATAGACCGGACCCTCCGGCGCGACGAGCCGCATGAGCTCGCGCCGCGCTCCATAGGCGCCGACGGGCAGGCCGCCCCCGATGATCTTGCCGAGGCAAGTGATGTCTGCCGCAATGCCGAGGCGCTCCTGCGCTCCGCCCCGTGCGAGGCGGAACCCGGTGATGACCTCGTCGAAGATCAGCAGCGCGCCGCACTCGGTCGCCAGCAGCCGCAGCCCTTCCAGGAAGCCAGACTCCGGCGGGACCGCGCCCATGTTGCCGGCGACCGGCTCGACGATGATCGCGGCGAGATCGCGCTCGGCCGCTGTGCGCCGCGCCGCGGCGAGGTCGTTGTACGGCACGGTGAGTGTGTCTCGGGCGGCCGCGAAGGGGACGCCGGCCGAATCGGGAAGCCCCAGTGTCGCGATGCCCGAGCCGGCTTTCGCGAGCAGCGCATCAGCGTGGCCGTGGTAGCCGCCCGCGAACTTGAGGACCGTGTCGCGGCCTGTCGCGGCCCGCGCCAGGCGGATCGCGCTCATCGCCGCCTCGGTCCCCGACGACACGAAGCGAACCATCTCGATGCTCGGGAACGCGTCGACGATCGTCTCGGCGAGCTCGGCCTCGAGCGGCGAGGGCATGCCATATGACGTGCCGCGCTCGGCCTGGTGTGCGATCGCCGCGACCACCGCGGGATGCGCGTGTCCGGCCACAAGCGGGCCCCACGAGCAGATCAGGTCGATGAAGCGACGCCCGTCCGCGTCCCAGACGTGCGCGCCTGCGCCCCTCACGATGAAGGGGGGCTCGCCGTGCACCGCGCGGAACGCGCGGACCGGGCTCGATACGCCACCGGGCATCACCCGCCCGGCACGCGAGCGCAGGACCTCGTTCCCGCTCAGCGTTGCCGAAGCCATTCGGCGGCCTCCAGTGCGAAGTAGGTGACGACGATGCCCGCTCCGGCGCGCGCGATCGCGGTGAGCGATTCGAGCGCCGCCCTGCGCAGGTCGAGCCAGCCGCGCTGAGCCGCGGCGTGAAGCGCCGAGTACTCGCCGCTGACCTGATAAGCGGCGATCGGTAGGTCGAACCGCGCGCGCGCTGCGGCGATCACGTCGAGATAGGGACCTGCGGGCTTGACCATGAGCGCGTCGGCGCCTTCAGCGACATCGGCCGCGAGCTCCGCGAGGGCCTCGCGACGGTTCGGCGGATCCAACTGGTACGCCTTGCGGTCGCCGAACGCTGGGGCGCAATCGGCGGCGTCGCGGAACGGGCCGTAGAGGCTCGACGCGTATTTGGCGGCATACGCGAGGATCGCGGTGTCCTCATGCGACGACGAGTCCAGCGCCGACCGGATCGCGGCGACCCGGCCGTCCATCATGTCGGACGGCGCGACGACATCTGCGCCCGCACCCGCGTAGACGCGCGCGGCGTCCGCGAGGATCTCGAGCGTGCGGTCGTTATCGATCGCACCGTCCTCCCGAAGAACGCCGCAGTGCCCGTGCGAGGTGTACTCGCAGAGGCACACGTCGGCGACGATCGCGAGCTCGTCCGTCGCGTCGCGGATCGCGCGGATCGCCGACGGCACCGGACCGAGCGGATCGGCGGCGGCGGTCCCGCGCTTGTCCTTCGACTCGGGTAAGCCGAAGAGCAGGACAGCGCCGATCCCGGCGTCGGCCGCGCGGGCCGCGAGGTCGCCCACCTTGCGGATCGGAACACGTGCGTGTCCGGGAAGTGCCGCGATGGGCGACGGGTCGTCGACCCTCGCGTCGACGAAGACTGGCAGCACGAGCATCGCGGGATCGAGGCGAGTCTCGCGAACGAGCCGCCGCAGCGCGGGAGTCCGGCGAAGCCGGTGGAAGCGTGCGAACGTGAGCGACTCGCGCTCAGTGACGAGCGACATGCGATCCCTCCAACGCGAGGTCGGCGATGGCGCGAGCGGTGGGTTCCAACGCGGTCAGCGGGCTCACGTCGAACAGCCGGACCGCGGCGGCCGCGGTGGTCGGACCGATGGCGACCACCCGGTGATCGACCGGGAGCTCGGCGCAGATGTCGGCGGCAAAACCTTCGACCGCGCTTGGCGAGGCGAAGACGACCGTCGCGCCGGCCTCGACGGCCGCGCGCGCCACGCCGACATCGCCGTCTGCGCCGGGACGGCTGCGATAGGCCACGACCTCGCGGATCAAAGCTCCGCGTGCTCGGAGCGTCGCGGGAAGTTCGTCGAGCGCTCGATCGGACCGTGCGAGGAGGACGGCACCCCGCGGGAGCGGAAGCTCGGCGCCAAATGCCGCTCCGGTCGCGACCGACGCGACGAACTCGGGCTCGCGGCCGAGCGCGCGGAGGCGACCAGCGGTAACCGGGCCGACGACGGCGATAGCGCACGGCACCGCGCGGGCATCGGTGACCGCCCCGATCGCCTCCACTCCGGCGGGACTCGTGAGGACGAGCAGGTCGGCGGTGCCCAGGGCCGTCAGCGCATCGAGCAGCGCCGCGCGATCGGCAGGCTCGCGCCGAACACACGGCACGGTCACGACCTTCGCACCACGCGCGGCGAGCTCCCGCGCGAGCGGCTCATCGGCCCGCGTGAGCAGCACCGTGTTCGAGCGGTCAGACGGCATGCGGCACCCCGCCAAGCGCTTCGACCGCCAGCCGCGCGGCCTCGCGCGGATCGGTCGCGGACGTTCGGACCCGGGCGCGCTTGCCGTCGAGGGCCAAAGCGGCGTCGAGAGTGACCGTGCCGTCGTCGAACGTCGCCAGGGCGCCGAGCGCGAGCTCGCAGCTCGCCCCGAGGTCCCTGAGCAGCGCGCGCTCGGCGGTGACCGCGATGCGCGCGTGCAGGTCGTCGAGGCCGGCCAGCCGATCGCGCATGACGCGATCGTCCGACCGGCACTGCACGGCAAGTGCGCCCTGGCCCGGAGCGGGGAGGAGGACGTCGGTCGAGAGGATCTCCTGGCTCGCGACCGGGATCCCGAGCCGCCGAAGCCCCGCGACCGCGAGGATGGTCGCGTCGACCTCCCCTTCGCGGACCTTGCGCAGCCGCGTATCCACGTTTCCGCGGATATCGATGAGATGGACGTCGGGACGGATCGCAAGAAGGAACGCACCGCGGCGCGGGCTGGAGGTTCCGACGCGGGCACCTTGCGGAAGCGACCCAAGCCCGCCACGCGTCGCGGTCACCATGACGTCCCGCGGGTCCTCGCGCGGCGGGATCGCCGCGATCGTGCAGTCCTCGCTCTCGGCCGTCGGGAGGTCCTTCAGCGAATGGACCGCCACATCGACCTCCCCGCGGCGAAGCGCGTCCTCGAGTGTCGCGACGAACGCGCCGTCCGCTAGCTCCCGGATCGGCCGGTCGCTCGCGTCGCCCGCGGTGCGTACGACGACGAGCTTGGCGACCGCCTCTCGGCCGAGCATCGCCGCGACGATCCGCGCTTGGACCAAGGCCAGTGCGCTGCCGCGCGTGCCGATGCGTATCACGACGATGAGTCCTCAAGCCGGAACAGCTCGCGGGCGGCGTCGGCCCGCTCGGGCGAGGCGAGGAGCGCGACCGTCGGCGCGTGCAGGAACGCATTGGTGAGTGAGGAGGCCAAAGCGGTCACCACCTCGCGGTCGCGGGCTCCCAGATGGCCGAGCTTCCCGAGCGCTCGCGCGAGCTGGTGCTGCCGCAGCTCGTCGGACCGCACACGCAACGCCCGGATGACGGGGACGGCAAGGCGTCCACGCCAATCGCCGGCGAACCGCGCGGTCATCCGCTCGCATTCGCGCTCAGCAGCGCCGATCGCCGACGCCGGCGGCGCCGCCCGATCGCGCAGGTCGTCGGCGGTCCGATACACGAGACCCGCCAGCGCGCGGGCGTCCGCGCCGACGCTCCGGGGGACCGCGAGATCGACGATGACGAGCGGACCGCGCAAGAGGCGCTCGTGGAGCCGGGGCGCATCGAAGAGCGCGCCCCGCGTGTCGGCCGCGGAGATCACGCAGGTCGCGCGCGCGAGCGCTTCGTTCAGGTCCGCGAGTGGGACCGCCTTGGCATCGATCTCGGAGGCCAGAGCCGCCGCGCGCGCGGCGTCGCGGTTGGCGACGAGCAGGGTGCGAACGCGGTGCCGCAGAGCGCGCGATGCGAGCTTGCCCATCTCGCCGGCGCCGACCACCAGCGCGGTTGCCTCAGCGGGACGGTCGACGAACCGGAGCGCTTCGTCGACGGCGAGGGAGCCGAGCGATCGCGTCATTGATCCCAGTGCAGTGCCTGCGCGGACGTCCCGGCCGAGGCGAAGCGCGCGCTCGATGAGAGCCTCGAGGAGCGGCTCGCCGCGCACCGACCCGCGGACGCGGCGGAGCTGACCGAGTATCTGCACCTCGCCAGCGACCAGCGATTCGAGCCCGGCCGCGACGCGGAAGAGGTGGCGCGCAGCCTCCGTTCCGCGCAGCAGACGCGACCCACGCGCTCTCGGCAAGGTCGTCTGGTCGACCGCGTAGAGCTCGACGCGATGACAGGTAGCGAAGACGAACGAACGCGGAAGCGGTAAGCGCGTCAGCCTGTCGAGAAAGCGCTCACGCTCGTCGAGATCGGCATCGCCGCGCGGCACGACGACCGCGGACAGGCTCGCGAGCGGATCGGCCATGCGCTTCCACGTTCAGGCTGTCTCGCGAGAACGCAAGGCGCGTTGGGAGTCTTCCCCAGCCTCTCGGTGATTGACCGAGATTCGCTGGGGAGTTTCGCCCAACCTTCGTGCTAGCCGAGCGCTTGCGCGAGGTCCGCGATGAGATCCTCGACCGTCTCGATGCCGACCGAAAGCCGGACCAGGCCGGCCGGCGGCGCGAGCTTCGTGCCGCGAACCGAGCCGTGGGTCATGGCGAGCGGCACCTCGATGAGCGATTCGACGCCGCCCAGCGACTCGCCAAGGGCGAAGAGCTTGGTCCGCGCGGCCATCCGTTTCGCCGCGGCCTCGCCGGCCTTCAGCTCGAAGGAGAGCATGCCGCCGAAGAGGCGCATCTGCTTTTTCGCGAGCTCGTGCTGTGGGTGCGTCGGGAGTCCCGGATAGTTCACGCAGGCGACCTTCGGGTGCTCGGTCAGCCATTCCGCGACCGCCTGCGCGTTCAGTGAATGGCGCTCCATCCGGAGCGCGAGCGTCTTCGCGCCGCGCAGAACCAGCCACGCGTCGAGCGGACCGGGCACGCCACCCGCGGCGTTCTGAACGAACGCGATGCGCTCGCGCAGCTCCGGGTCGTTGCCCGCGAGCGCTCCGCCCACGACGTCCGAGTGTCCGCCGAGGTATTTCGTCGTCGAGTGAAGGACGAGATCCGCTCCGAGCTTCAGCGGCTGCTGAAGATATGGGCTGGCGAACGTGTTGTCGGCGAGGGCGAGCGCCCCGCCGCGGTGGGCGATCTCGACGATCGCCGCGATGTCGAGCACCTTGAGCAGGGGATTCGACGGCGTCTCGATCCAGACGAGCTTCGTCGCCGAACGCATCGCCTTGCGGACCGCGTCGAGGCGGCGCATGTCGACCGCGGCGAAGTCGATCCCGGCGCGATCGAACACCCGCGCGAAGAGTCGGTAGGTCCCGCCGTAGACGTCGTCGCCCATGACCACGTGATCGCCACGGGCCAAGAGATGCGCGACCGCGTCGGAGGCGGCCATCCCCGAAGCGAACGCGAGGCCCCAGCGGCCGCCCTCGAGCGACGCGAGGCAGGTCTCGAGCGCGGCGCGCGTCGGGTTTCCGGTGCGCGCGTACTCGTAGCCCTTGTGCTTCCCGACCGCCTCCTGGACGAACGTGGACGTCTGGAAGATCGGGACGACTACAGCTCCGGTCGTCGGCTCTGGTTCTTGTCCCGAGTGGATGGCGAGCGTTTCGAAGCCCTGCTTGCGCACTAACGCGACGAGCTCTTTCGCTGATGCGCGACGAACTCGAGCAGATCAGCCTTGGTGATGATCGATACCGGACGATCGTCGCGCGCGGCGAGCAAGGCCGGCGCACCGCCCGAGAGCTCCTGATAGAGCCGCTCGATGTCGTCGTTCGCCTGGACCACGGGGAACGGCGCTTCCATCACGCGCTCGACGCGCTCGTCGACGAGAGCTGGCTCGCGGAAGACGCGGTCGAGCATGGTCTTCTCCTGGACGCTGCCGACGATGTCGGTGATCGCCATGGCCGCGCTGCCGTCCGCGGTGACGGGGATCTGCGAGATCCCGTAGCGCTGCATCGTGTCGATCGCGCTCCGGACGCTCGCGCTCTTCGAAACGCAGATGAGCTCCGGCGTGCCCATCCGATCCTTCACCACGTCGCCGACCGTCGCAGGGACGACGAAGCCGAGGAACCCGTTCTGGCGCATCCACTCGTCGTTGTAGATCTTGGAGAGATAGCTTCGGCCCGAATCGGCGAAGATGACGACGATGAGCGCGCGCTCGTCGAGGTCCTTCGCGATCTCGAGCGCGGCAGCCGTCGCCGTCCCCGACGAGCCACCGACGAGGATCCCTTCTTCACGGGTCAGCCGACGCGCCATGAGGAATGAATCTCGATCGGAGACCCGGACCCAACGGTCGACGATCGCGGGGTCGAACGTTCCCGGGTAGAAGTCCTCGCCGATCCCTTCTGTCTTGTAGGGATGGATGTCTCCCGTGTAGATCGAGCCCTCGGGGTCCGCCCCAACGACAGCCAATTCCGCGTTGCGCTCCTTGAGATAGCGCCCCGCGCCGGTGATCGTTCCGCCCGTGCCGACCCCACCGACGAGGTGCGTGATCCGCCCTTCGGTCTGCTCCCAGATCTCGGGACCGGTCGTGCGGTAGTGGGCTTCGGGATTCATCGCGTTGTAGTACTGGTTCGGCTGGAACGCGCCGGGGATCTCGCGCGCGAGCCGATCGGCGACCTTGTAGTAGGACTCCGGAGATTCCGGCGGGACGGCGCTCGGACACACGACCACCTCGGCCCCGTAGGCACGGAGGAGATCGCGCTTCTCCTGGCTCTGCTTGTCGGCCATGGTGCAGATGAGGCGATAGCCCTTGATCGCGGCCGCGATCGCGAGGCCGACGCCGGTATTGCCGCTCGTCGGCTCGACGATCGTCCCGCCCGGGCGGAGAAGTCCGCGGCGCTCGGCGTCGTCGATCATCAGGATCCCGATCCGGTCCTTGACCGATCCGCCGGGGTTGAGGTGCTCGAGCTTCGCGACGATGGTCGCGCGGAAACCCTTCCCGATACGGCCGAGCGTCACGAGCGGCGTATGGCCGACGAGCGCGAGCACGTTGGGCGCGATCGTCATCGATGCGAGTCTAGGGTGCGCTAATGGACGCGCCGTTCCTGCAGAAGATAGAGGCCCACCGCCACGAGGATCACCGGAACGAAGTACGGCTGCAGGGCGATCGGAACGAGGTCGACCTTGACGAAGACGTTCGCCATCGCGACGACCACGAGGATCACCGCGGGCACGAGCGGCATGCGCCGATCGGGTGCGATGAGGAACACGACGACGAGCCCGAGCGCGAGCGTCCCCAGGAATACCGCACCCGCGAGATCGGACGCGATGCCGAGCCACGGTGGCAAGAGAAGACCGACGCCGAACCCACAAAGCACGCCGGCCGGGAACAGATATACGTATTGCCTCGTGCCGACGAGGTACGCCGCCGCGAATCCGAGGCCGAGCGCGACGAAGAGATAGCGGCCACCCTCGGCATACGGGAATCCGAGCGCGGCGAGCAAGAACGCCGCGCCGACGGCGATGAGAACGGCCGCTCCGATGACGCCGCGCGGGGGCGCGATGGTTCGGCGCATCGCTAGGCGTCCGGCTTCCGTTCGCTCGGGACGTCGCCCGGCGAGAGTTGGCGCGCGGTACGGCCCTGCAGCGACTCGCCGTACTTGAGGCCCGTCCCGGTGTTGAAGACGACGACTTCATCGTCGTCCGCGATCCACCCGTCGCGGCGGAGCTTCGCGACGCCGGCGACCGCGGCCGCTCCCTCGGGACAGAGCAAGAACCCTTCGGCCTCGCCGGCCATGCGCATCGCGCCGGCGATCGCGTCCTCGCTGACCGCGACCGCGGTGCCGCGCGACTCGCGCAGCGCTCGGAGCACGATGAAATCGCCGAGCGCCTTTGGGACGCGGATGCCCGCGGCGAACGTGCGCGGATCTGGCCATGGCTCGGACTCATCGCGACCATCGACGAACGCCTTCACGATCGGAGCGCATCCCTCAGCCTGAACCGCGACGAATCGAGGCACCTTGGGTCCGATCCATCCGATCGCACGCAGCTCGTCGAACCCCTTCCACATTCCGATGAGCCCCACGCCGCCGCCGGTCGGATACACGATCACATCGGGCACGCGCCAGCCGAGCTGCTCGGCGAGCTCGAACCCCATCGTCTTCTTCCCTTCGATGCGGTACGGCTCGCGGAGCGTCGACGCCTCGTACCAGCCGTACCTCGCGCAGGCGTCGCGCACCGCCCGGCCGGCGTCGGCGATCGAGCCGGGGACCAGATACGTCTCCGCCCCGTACGCCGAGGTCTCGCGGACGATCACCGCTGGCGTCGCGTCCGGCATCACGACGACGACGCGCAGTCCGGCGCGCGCACCGTACGCGGCCCACGCCGCGCCGGCGTTACCCGCGGTCGGCAGAGCGAGGACCTTGATGCCGAGATCGGCCGCGCGGGTCACGCCGATCGCCGCGCCACGCGCCTTGAACGTACCCGTAGGCAGCAGGCCCTCGTCCTTGATCGCGAAGCCGCGGATGCCGAGCTTCCGTCCGAGTCGCGGCGCGTCGTCGAGCGGGGTCATCGGTTCCCCCAGCGTGACCGTCCGCGCCGGGTCTTCGTAGGGAAGAAGCTCGCGGTAGCGCCACAGAGTCTCGGGACGCTCCTTGAGGGCGTCCCGCATTGAGGAGTCGCGCACGCGACGCAGGTCGTAACGCACGAGGAGCGGCCCGCCGTCGGACTTGCAGACCTGATTGACCTGATCGACTGGGAAATCCTCGCGACAGCGCGAGCACTCGAGGTGCGTCGCGAAGCCGCTCACGCGGCGCGTTCGATCTTCGCGCCCAGCGCCCGCAGGCGCGTATCGAGCTCCTCGTATCCGCGGTCGATCTGCTCCACGTTGTTGATGATCGACCGGCCGCGGGCACACAGCGTCGCTCCAAGAAGCGCCATGCCCGCGCGGATGTCGGGGCTTCGCAGCTCGGTCCCGTAAAGCTGCGACGGACCGACGACCACGACGCGGTGCGGGTCGGCGAGCACCAAGCGCGCGCCCATCCGCTCGAGCGCGTCCACCCAGAACATCCGTCCGTCGAACATCCACTCGTGGATGAGCACCGTGCCCTCGGCCTGTGTCGCCATCGCTGTCGCGACGCTGGTCAGATCGGTCGGGAAGCCTGGCCAGATCCCCGGCTTGATCGTCGGGATCTTGCCGCCGATGTCCTCCTCGACCCGATAACGCTCGTTCCCTTTGACGACTAGATCGTCACCGGCGATCTCGGTCTCGACGCCGAGCCGTTTGAACACAAGCCGAGTCATGCGCAGGTGCTGCGGTACGGCCTTCTTGATCGTGGCCGAGCCGCGCGTCATCGCGATCAGCGCGATCAGCGATCCGACCTCCATGTGATCGCTCAGGATCGTGTGATCGATGCCCCCCAGGCGCTCGACGCCGTCGATCGTGATCGTGTTCGTGCCGATGCCGGCGACGCGCGCGCCCATCTTCGTCAGCGCCAGACCGAGCTGCTGGACGTGAGGCTCGCTCGCGGCGTTGTGCAGCACCGTGCGGCCTTTCGCGAGCACCGCGGCGAGGAGGGCGTTCTCGGTCGCGGTGACGGACGCCTCGTCGAGGATGACCTCCGCCCCACGCAGCCCTTCGGTACTCAGCTCATAGCCCTCACGTGCGACCTCGAGCTCGGCACTGAGCTGCTGCAGCGCGAGAAAGTGCGTGTCGTTCCGGCGCCGCCCGATGACGTCGCCGCCCGGCAAGCCGAGCTGCGCCTTCCGCAGGCGCGCGAGGAGGGGCCCCGCGAAGAGCAGTGACGCGCGGATCTCCCCGGCCAGCTTTTGCGGTACTTCCATCGAGCGCGGCGCGCCGCTGATACGCACGGTGTGCGGGTCGAGCTCATCGACTTTGGCGCCGAGCGCGATCGCGATCTCGAGCATCCCGCGGACGTCGCGGATGCGCGGAAGGTTCCGCAGCGTGACCGCGTCGTCGGTCAACAGCGAGGCGGCGATGAGCGGGAGCGCTTCGTTCTTGTTGCCCGCCGGCGTGATCTCGCCGCGCAGAGGCGTGCCGCCTTCGACGATGAACCGGGCCACCGCGCGACAGCCTAGTCCGTCCCGCTCATAGCAAACTCTGCGGCTTCCCTTACGCGCGGCTCATGCGGCGCGCAGGCGCAGACCTCACGTTGGATGAGGCTCGCGAGCGAGCCAAATTCGAAAGG
>Ga0209689_1000023_pt1 | contig 70067 bp, 65 predicted proteins | sample GraSoiAngelo_149_FD_187119 | JGI IMG/M metagenome (GOLD analysis project Ga0209689, IMG submission 187119) | Grasslands soil microbial communities from the Angelo Coastal Reserve, California, USA - 14_1009_09_30cm (SPAdes) (version 2) | ecosystem: Environmental > Terrestrial > Soil > Grasslands ... | reverse complement strand
CGCGACCATGACGACCCAATCGACGACCTGACGGACTTGGAGGGCCCGGCCGAGCGAACTGACGCGGGAAAAGGGCTTCGCGCTCCCGTCGTCGAGGATCGGGACCTCGGTCTTCGCGATCCGCGGCTCGCTCAGGAGCAACTCGGGCAACGGGACGTCGATAATCACTTGGCCGGGAGTCAGTCCGGCCCTTCGGGCGATTCGGTCCTCCGCTCGCCGCCGCTCCTTCGGATCGTGGAACGTCGCGAGCACGGACCGGGTTGCCGCGGTCAGCTCGTCCCGATCCGATGCCAAGACGCGCTTGTACAGCTTGCGGTATTTGAGGCGTAAGGCGATCTCCCGCTGGAACGGCCCTTGACGAACGAGCCAGTTCAGCAGCTCGTGATCTACCATCTTCTGGATCTCGGCCATCGGGGCCTCCGAACGTTCGACGGCCCGGGCGAGCATCTCCTCCGCGATGCGGACGGTTTTGTGGAAGTACACGGACGAATACATCAGGCCGCGGGCGACGAGCATCCCCTCCAGCGCCGGGAGGCCTTTCCGATCGAGCGCGAGCTCTCCGCGGTCCGTCCGAAGGGTCTGGAGCAACCGAGAGAAGTCGATCATCCCGTGGGACGCCCCGGTGTAGTGCGCGTCCCGCATCAGGTAGTCGATCTGGTCCGCGTCCATGGGACTGTGGATGATCTGGGCCAGGTAACGGGAGGGTTCCTTCCGGCCTCGGGGGACGATCCACGCCGCCCCCTTCTCCGACGGTCCGCGGATGAGGGCTGCGACGGCTTCCGGGTCCACCCCATGGCGCTCGAGGACTCCGTCGATCCTCGGAACCTCCGGGAACGCGGCCCGGTCCTCCGGGGAGACGTTGTCATCCTGGCCCGTGATGATCCGCTGGGTCAGGTGCATGTGGTCGACCGCGAGTTCTCGGCTCAACACATGCTCGAGGGTATGCGAAAAGGGGCCGTGCCCGACGTCGTGGAGGAGGCCCGCTGCCTGGACGAGCTTCCGTTCCGCGGGAGTCAGTTCGAGGGCCTTCGCCATCTCGCCCGCCACATGGCCGACGCCCAGACAGTGTTCCAACCGCGAATGGTTCGCTCCGGGGAAGACGAGGTACGTCAACCCGAGCTGACGAATCGAGTTGAGGCGCTGCAACTCGAGCGTCTCGAGTAGATCGAGGGTGAGCGGCTCGAGGCGGATCGTCCCGTGGATCGTGTCGGTGACCGTCTTCAGATCCGCCATCTCGACCGGCCGACGGCGGGGACGGAATAAATAGATTCGTTCGAATCGTTTCGCGAATCCTGCATCGATTCGCCGGACGATCCCGGCGACCTCAGCCGAGGGCCTTGGAGAGAGGGTGGTAGTCGAGGCCGGACAGCATCGGGTTGTAGTAGTAGCCCCGCACCCAGGCCCGCTCCACATGGAAGCTCCGGGACTGGTAGACCCAGAGGTACGGTACGTCATCCACGACCGCGCGCGTCGAGAGGTCTTGGTACAGGCCGTCGCGTTTCGTCTGGTTCAGCTCCGCGGCCGCGGCGTCGATCAGGGCGTCGAGGGTCGTGTTGCTGTACCCCAAACGGCTCGCGAAGAGGCCTCCGGTCCGCAGGAACGGGAGCACGTAGTCGTCGGGGTCCGCGTAGTCCGCGCGCCAGCCCAGGAAGAAGATCGGGAGGCCACGGGCCCGCAGGGTCCCCAGGTAGGCGGGCCAGTCGAGGGCCCGGACGCCCACGGAGATCGGCCCTGCGCCCAGTTGATCGTGCAAGGCCTGCAGGCCTTGACGGAGGAGGAGACATCCCTGGCGGCGTTCCGTGTTCCCCGCGTTGTAGTACAAGGTGATGTTGAAGCCGGGGGTCCAGTAGGGAGTCTGCCCGAGCTCCGACGCGGCGCGCGTCAGGTTGAACGCGAAGAGCGGCGTGCTCATATTGTAGCCCGGGACGCCCTTCGCGATCGGGCCGCGAAGCTGGATCCCCGTCTTGTACGTCACGTTGTCCATGAACCCCTCGTAGTCGAACGCATAGCTGAAGGCCTTCCGGACGTGGCGGTTCGAGAAGAACGTCGGCGGGACCTCCAGCGGGTCGGGGACCGCGGAGGCATTGATCGCCTGGTTGTACCCGAAGACGGTGATGTCGAGGGAGGGTCGGGAGCCCGGGATCCGGAGCCATGGGTACCGCGGCGTGCCGTCCGGATTCACCACGTCGAACTGATGATCGCGGTTGATGACCGCGGTGTCCGCGTCTCCGGAGAGCAGGAGGAACTCTCGGGCGGTGACATCGTTCGCCTTCTCGATGCGCACCCCGTCGAGGGCCGCGGGGGTTCCCCAGTATCCGTCGAAGCGGCTCAGGACGATCGCTTGGTTCGGCACCCATCCGGTGAGCCGGTAGGGGCCGGTGCCGCAATCGCGGCGGCGGTCCAGCATCGGATTGCGGGCCCCCCAATCGTCCCAGGTCGCGGCACAGGCCTTCTCGACGATGGAGCCGACGGTGAAGGCGATCGACTGGAGGAACGCCGGATACGGTCGGCTGAGGTGAATCCGGACCTGGTCCGTCCCGACCTTCTCCACCGTGGAATTGCTCACGGCCCACGCGACGGATCGATTCAGCGGCCTCGCGGACCAGTTCGCCCCTTGGGCGGCGCTCTCCAGGACGGCCCGAATGTTCGTCGGGATCGCCGCCCGGGACGGGAACGCGGTGTCCGCATAGTCCGCGAGCGAACAGGTCCGGTTCGCCGCGGGTCCGCAGGGGCCCAGGTATTTCGAGACGTAGTTCGTGAGGGTCTGTTCCAGGATCCACGAGGGTCCATTCGGGTCGTGCATGGCGAGGACCCGACGGAGCGAGTAGACGACGTCGTCCGACGAGAGGACGTTGCCGCTGTGGAATTTGACGTCCGGCCGAATCGTGAAGGTGTAGTTCTTCCCATCCGGGGAGATGCCCCCGTTCGCGGCGGTCGGCACCTCCATCGCGAGACGCGGGACGAGGACGGTGACGTTCTCGACGCCCGGTTCATACCAAACGAGCGTCTCGTACACATTCTGGAGGATCTCGACGCCAGCGGTCTCGATGTCCGCCGCGGGATCGAGGGAATCCGGTTCTCCGAATGTCGCCGTCGTGAAGACTCCCGGATGTTTCAGGACCGCTGCGGAAGCCGTCGGCGTCACGCGGATGGTGTATCCGGCGGCCAAGGTCCCCACGCCGGAGACGGTGGGCAGCGTCAGCGTCAAGCGGACGAAAAAATTCCCGGGAGAGGTGAAGACGTGGCTTGTGGTCCCGACCGTCTCGGAACTTCCCCCGCCCTCCGGCGTACCGTCCCCCCAGCCATAGGTGAACGTCGTGAAGAGGGATCCGTCGTCCGCGGCGGGGATCACGACCGAGGAACCTCCTTCGGATCGATTCGAAACGTTGTTCCAATTCCAACCGTAGGCCCAGGAGGCGTTCCCGTTGAACCGGACGGGGGTCCCGGTGACCACGGTCGTTTGATTCGCCGTCAGGATCGCGGCCCCTGGACCGAGGATGCAGTCCGCCGCGCACGAACCGTTCGGCGGCCTGGAGGGGGAGGCGATCTCCGACGGGGGAAGCTGGGCCTGGACGAAGAGGAGCTTCCCGTCGTTCGTCGCTTCGCCGCCCCGGCCGTCCGTCACCGTGAGGAGGCCGACGTACCGCCCCGGGATCGAGTAGGCATGGGTCGCGACCGCGCCGACCGCGGTTGAATTGTCGCCGAAGTTCCAGGTGTACCGGAGCGGATCCCCATCGGGATCCGTAGCCTGTCCGGTGAAGGTCAGGCTCTGACCAGTCGTCGCAAACTCCGAACTCACGGTTGCTTGGGTGATCGCCGGTGCCTGATTCGATGCTCGAAGCACGTAGGCCGACGCGGCGGCCACTGCGATGGCGACGACCGCGACCGCGGCGACCTTTCCCCAACGGGATCGAAGGGCCCGCGACGCCGGCGAGGCGCCGGAACCGGAGGGCGAGCCTTCCGCCTCCGGTTCAGAATCCAATCATATGCCTCCCCCTTGAGCGAGTGGTAAAATGAGCCAACGGCGGGTCTTGCTTAATACGTTTTGAAACAACGTTCAAACCGGTTGGGGAGGAAGTGAAACCTGCGCGTGCGGCGAGGCGTTGCCTCGCGTCGGACTTGGCATGGTCTCCGGAACGCATCGCCGGGAGACGGGGAGCGCCGCTCCAAAGCTTCAATACGGTTTCCTCGGATGCGCGAGCTGCGCCGGGGTGACAGAGCGGCTAATGTGACCGACTGCAGATCGGTTTCCTGGGGGTTCGACTCCCTCCCCCGGCACGTCCCGGTTTGCCGCCTGGATCCCGTGGACGCGAGGCGTCGCCGACCAGCGTGAACGAACCGGGCGCGCACCTTCTTATAACGTTAGCCGTCTTGCATGCTCCACGGTGGCCATGCGCTACTACTCGAACATCCTCGAGACGATCGGGAATACGCCGCTCGTCCAGCTGCCGAAGGTCATGGGCGGCGTCAAGGGCCTCGTCCTCGCCAAACTCGAGATGATGAACCCTGGCGGGAGCGTCAAGGACCGGATTGGTGAGAAGATGATCGAGGACGCCGAGGCGAAGGGGACGTTGAGGCCCGGTGGGACGATCATCGAGCCGACGAGCGGGAACACGGGGCTCGGGCTCGCGATGGTGGCCGCGATCAAGGGGTATCGCGCCGTGTTCACGATGCCCGACAAGATGAGCCGCGAGAAAATCGACCTGCTGAAGGCCTTCGGCGCGCGCGTGGTCGTCACGCCGACCGCCGTGCCGCCGGACCATCCGGACTCCTACTACCGCGTCGCTGAACGGATTCACCGTGAGACGCCGAACTCGATCCTGCCGAACCAGTACGCCAACCAGGCCAATCCGCGGGCCCACTACGAGACGACCGGCCCGGAGATCTGGCGAGACACGGACGGCACCATCACCCATTTCGTCTGCGGGATGGGGACCGGCGGGACGATCAGCGGGGTCGGCAGCTACCTGAAGGAGCAGAACCCGAAGGTTCGGATCATCGGCGTGGACCCCCTCGGCTCGATCCTGAAGGACTATTTCTATAAGAAGGAGATGATAAAAGCTCACACGTACAAGATCGAAGGGATCGGGGAGGACTTCATCCCGGAATCGACCTGGTTCCAGTACATTGACGACGTCGTCAAGGTCGCGGACAAGGAGGCCTATCTGATGACTCGGCGCCTTGCCCGGGAGGAGGGAATCCTCGCCGGGAGTTCGAGCGGGGCCGCCGTGGTGGCCGCGCGCCGGATTGCGGAGACGTTGGGCCCGAAGGACGTCCTGGTCGTCCTGCTTCCGGACACGGGGGAACGCTACCTCTCCAAGGCGCACAACGAGGAGTGGCTGAAGGAGCAAGGGTACCTGGAGGAACCCGTCGCGCCTCTCATGACAATCCTGAGGGCGAAGGAGCGGACGATTCCCGGGGTCGTCACGATCGACGTCGCGGCCCGAGTGCGGGAAGCGGTCGACATGATGCGCCAATACAACGTGTCCCAGCTCCCGGTCCTGGACACGGGGATCCTCGTCGGGAGCCTGCGCGAAGAGATTCTGATGAAAGCCTTGCTCGAGCATCCGAAGATGTACGACGACTACGTCGCGAAGGTCATGGAGAAGCCGTTCCCGCTCGTCGAACCCGGCGCCGATCTCGAGCAGGTCTACAAACTCTTGATGCGCGGCAATCCCGCCGTCATCGTCGGCAAGGAGAACCGACTCGAGGGGATCATCACCCGCATCGACGTGATCGAGTACCTCGCGGGCCGGGCCTGAGGCAAGGCTTTTACGCCAGGCGGGCGACTCCGCCTCCGGCGATCGCGATGCACTTTGCGACGAAGGCCATCCACGCTGGACAGGAACCGGACCCTCGGACCGGCGCGGTCACGCCGCCGATCTACATGACCTCGACGTACTCCCAGAAGGTCCAGCACGACTACGTCTACGGGAGGGGCGACAACCCGACCCGCGATGCGCTCCAGCAGAGCCTCGCGGCCCTCGAGGAGGGCCAGCAGGCCCTTTGCTTCTCGAGCGGCATGGGCGCGATCACGACGGCCCTCACCCTGCTCAAGAAAGGCGATCACGCGGTGGTGACGGATGACTGCTACGGCGGCGTCTATCGGATCTTCACCCGGATCATGAGCGGGTACGGAGTGGAGTCCACCTTCGTGGACCTGCGGGACCTCGTCGACGTCGAGGATGCCTTTCGCCCGGAGACGAAGATGCTGTGGATGGAGTCGCCCACGAACCCCCTCATGAAGGTCGCCGACTTGCGGGAGCTCGCCGTGATCTCGAAGGCCCACGACGCGGTCAGCGTGTGCGACAACACCTTCGCGTCGCCGGCGTTGCAGAACCCTTTGGGCCTCGGCGTCGACCTGGTCGTCCACAGCACGACGAAGTACCTCGGGGGCCACGCGGACCTCTTGGGCGGGGCGCTCATCATGAACCGCGGCGACCTTTACGAGAAACTGAAGTTCGCACAAAACGCCCTCGGCGCGGTGCCGAGCCCGTTTGACTGTTGGCTCACCCTCCGCGGCATCAAGACCTTGGCGATCCGCATGGAACGGCACTCCGCCAACGCCCAGGCGATGGCGCGATTCCTCGCGGGCCACAAGGCCGTCTCCGCGGTCCACTATCCAGGTCTGCCCGACGATCCGGGCCATCGGACCGCGAAGAAACAGATGCGCGGATTCGGTGGCATGCTCAGTTTTGAACTCCGAGATTCGGCCAAGGTCGCGGACCGCCTGCGGAAACTCGAGGTCATCATCCTCGCGGAGAGCCTGGGGGGCGTCGAGTCGCTCATCGAGCACCCGGCGACGATGACGCACGCAAGCGTCCCGAAGGAGCAACGCCAGGCGCAAGGGATCACCGACGGCTTGGTCCGTTTCTCGGTCGGACTGGAGGACCCGCAGGATCTACAGGACGACCTGGGACGGGCCCTGGCTTGAGGCCTACCACCGGGTCCGGCGCGGAGTCCACGATGGGACCCGCGAGAAGGATGCCGTAGACGAAGCCGTAATCCCGAGGGCGATGAGCACATACCCGCCAAGGGCCGCCGCGGGAAGCAGTCCCTGCCCGACGCTCCACGAACGGACGAACGCGGTCTCCCCAGGGTTCTGCAAGATCACCGCGGTCGTCGCCGCCGCGACTGCGAACAGGAGCATGGCCCCCGCGTCCGCGATCCTCCGCGATCGAGACTCGAGGTACCAAGCGACCCGACCGAACAGGACGCCGTGAAGGGCGAGGATCGGGACGAATGTCCAGCCAAGATACGGAAAAGCGCTCACGTACGCGACGAAGATCCACGCATCCGTCGCCGACAGGGAGTGGTACTCGAGGGGGAGGACCACCACCGCGGCGACGATCATGACGAGCGTCATGAGGAAGGAGCGCCAGGCGATGATCGGGTGGTCGTCGCGGGGCTGACGTCCGCGCAGGTCGCGCAATCCGACCCAGAGATTCGGCCACGCTGAGACATGGAGGATCACGGCAATCCAGCCGAGGAGGAGGTCGACGTAAATCGGCCCGGACTCGGGGAAGAAGACGATCCATCGGCCGATTGCGAAGGAGGACCAGAAGAGCGCGGCGCTCACGCCGAGCAGCAAGGCTCCGCGACGCAACTCGCGGGGCCAGAACGCAGGACGACGGGCCGCGCGCGGAAGGAGAAAGAGGCCCGCCATGACCCGACCGCATCCGGTCCCGCTCTCCATAAGCTGTTGTCAGGCGTCCGCGAAGCGCGTTGACAAAGGATCTCTGCCGCCCATCGTCGGGCCGCGGGGCAACTCGGAAAGAACCTTAATACACGCCCCTCTCATCCGGAAAGAGAATGCCTCTTCGAGTGTACAACACCCTCTCGCGGAAGAAGGAGGCGTTCGTCCCCCTCCATGGGAAGCGCGTGTCGATGTTCGTCTGCGGCATCACGCCGCAGGACCAGACTCATCTCGGTCACGCGAAGACCTACGTCGCGTTCGACGTCATCGCCCGGTACCTCCGCTCCAAGGGCTTCCACGTCTTCTATCTGCAAAACGTGACGGACATCGAGGACCGCATCATCGCGAAGATGAAGTCGACCGGGAGGCCGTGGGACGAGATCGTCGCGCAGTATTTCGCGGAATTCCGGGACGTGATGGAGCGGCTGCACTGCACGTCCGTCGACCTGTACGCCTTCGCAACGGACTATATGGACGAGATCGTGGAGCAGATTCAGGGACTCATCAAGAAGGGACACGCCTACATCGCGGAGGACCAGAGCGTCTATTTCGACACGACGACCTTCTCCGGATGGGGCAAGCTCAGCGGTCAGAAAGTCGAGGAGCTCCGCCCGGGTGCCCGCATCGAAATCGAGGAGCGCAAGCGACATCCGGCGGACTTCGTCCTCTGGAGGGCCCAGAAGCCGGGGGAGCCCGCCTGGGACAGTCCCTGGGGACCGGGCCGGCCCGGGTGGCACATCGAGGACACGGCGATCACGATCCGACACTTCGGGGCGCAGTACGACTTACATGGCGGCGGGACCGAACTCGCCTTCCCCCATCACGAGGCGGAGATCGCGCAGGCGGAATCCTTCACGGGCGTCACACCGTTCGTCCGGTACTGGATGCACGGCGGCATGGTCATGGTGAGCGGCGCCGAGATGCACAAGTCGCTCGGGAACTTCTGGCCGGTCCTAGCGGCCCTCGAGCGCTACGAGCCCGAGGTCCTCCGGTTCTTCCTGATTAACGTGCAGTACCGCGGGCCGATCGACTTCACGCCTGAACTGCTCGAGGAGGCCAAGCGATCCTACGAGCGCCTCCGGGAAACGGTTCGCTCGGTGGAGGCCGAGCGCCGCCGTGCGCCGCAGAAAGGGAAAGCGGACCCCGAACTCCGAGATGCGACGAAGAAATCCCTCGCGGGATTCGACGCCGCGATGTCGGACGACTTCAACACACGCGAGGCGATCGCTGTCCTGTTCGAATACTCGCGGGACGTGAACAAGGCGATCGAGAGCGGCGTCGGTCGAGGGCCGCTCGACGGTGCCGCGGAGGCCTTTCGGACGTTCGGGGACGTCCTCGGCCTGTTCCAAACGAAGCCTTCGGAAACCCACCGACTCGACGGGGTCCTGGACCTCATCGTGGGATTGCGCGAGGACGCGAGGAAGCGAAAAGACTTCGGCACGGCCGACCGAATCCGGGACGCGCTCGCGGCCCTGGGCATCGTGCTGGAGGACGCCCGCGATGGCGTCCGTTGGAAGCTCAAGTGAAGCGGTTTCGGGGTCCGTTATGGGGCCTTCTTCGCCATTCTCGAAGATGAGAATGGAGGTCGGACAGCGCCCGTGCTACAGTATTTAAAGAAAGGGACCCGGATTCGGACCCGTCCAAGGGCCTGTTTTCTCCATAGAAACTAGGGTCCGAACCTTTATCAATACCCACCGTATACTTGGCGTGTCATTTGGGATGGGCTGCGAGAGGGCCGTGGCAGCCGATCTTGAGGTTGCGAAATAGATGGTAGAAGAGACCGCCTACGACGCCCGCCAGATCCAGGTCCTTGAAGGCCTGCAGGCGGTCCGAAAACGGCCCGCGATGTATGTCGGGTCGGTCGACAGCCGCGGTCTACATCACCTCGTCCACGAGGTCGTCGACAACTCGATCGACGAGGCCATGGCGGGGTTCTGCAAAGAGATCCAGGTCACGCTCAACGAGGACGGCTCGGTGACCGTCGCGGACGACGGCCGCGGGATCCCGGTCGACCTCCATCCCAAGTACGGCGTCCCGGGCGTCGAGTTGGTCCTGTCCCGGATGCACAGCGGCGGGAAGTTCGAGCGGAAGATGTACCGCGTCTCCGGCGGCCTGCACGGCGTCGGCTTGTCCGTCGTCAACGGCCTGAGCGAATGGCTGGAGGTCCGCGTCCGGCGGGACGGCAAGGAGCATCGGATGCGGTTCGAACGGGGCCAGAAGGCCTCGAAGTTGGAAGTCGTAGGCACGGCCAAGGGCACCGGCACCACGATCACGTTCCGTCCGGACGATCAGGTCTTCGAGGAGATCGAGTTCGACTATGAGATCCTCGCGGCCCGCCTCCGGGAACTCGCGTTCCTTAACGCCGGACTCCTCATCACGATCACGGACAAGATCCGAGGCCGAAAGGATTCGTTCCAGTACCAAGGTGGAATCTCGGAATACGTGAAATGGATCAACCGGGCGAAGACCCCGTTGCACGCGGATCCGATCCGATTCGCCAAGGAATCCGACGGCACGCTGGTCGAGGTGGCGATGCAATATCACGATGGCTTCAACGAGTCGATCTTCACCTTCGTGAACAACATCGACACGGTCGAAGGCGGTACGCATCTCGTCGGGTTCAAGGCGGGTCTCGCTCGCGCATGCATCAAGTACGCGAAGGACAACAAGTACCTGAAACAGGGAGAGAGCCTCGAAGGCGACGACGTCCGCGAGGGCCTGACCGCCATCTTGAACATCAAGATCCCCGAGCCTCAGTTCGAGGGCCAGACGAAGATGAAGCTCGGCAACTCCGAGGTCAAGGGCATCGTCGAGTCGATCGTGTACGAGAAGCTCACCGATTTCTTCAACGAGACGCCGAAGGTCGCGGAGATCTGCATCGGCAAGGCCGTCCTGGCGGCGCAGGCCCGCGAGGCCGCGAGGAAGGCCCGCGAACTCACGCGCCGGAAGGGCCTCTTGGAGGGATTCAACCTGCCGGGGAAGCTCGCTGATTGCCAAGAACGAGACCCCGCGAAATCGGAGCTGTTCATCGTCGAAGGGCCATCCGCGGGCGGTTCGGCCAAACAAGGCCGCCGCCGCGAATTCCAGGCGATCCTCCCACTCCGCGGGAAGATCCTGAACGTCGAGAAGGCCCGGCTCGATCAGATGCTGAAGAACGAGGAAATCCGGACGCTCATCACCGCGATCGGGGCGGGCATCGCGGACGAGTTCGACCTGAACAAGGTCCGATACCACAAGATCATCGGCATGTCCGATGCAGACGTCGACGGACAGCACATCACGACGCTGTTGCTGACCTTGTTCTTCCGCTACATGCGGCCCTTGATCGACGCGGGCTATGTGTACATCGCGCAACCGCCCCTCTACAAGATCCGGAAGGGGAAGGAGACGCATTACGCTTACTCGGAGCGACAGCGGGAGGAACTCGTGAAAAAGCTGTCCGAGAAGGGCCTCGTGACCCAGCGATACAAGGGCCTCGGCGAGATGAACGCGGAGGAGCTCTGGGAGACCACGATGGACCCGGATCGGCGCCTCCTCAAACAGGTCACGATCGACGACGCGGCGGCCGCGGACGCCCTCTTCTCCGTCCTGATGGGGGAGGCGGTCGAGCCCCGCCGGCAGTACATCCAGGAACACGCGAAGGAAGTCTTGAACCTGGACATCTAGGTGATCGATGCCGGACGAGGCCACGCAAGAGCCGTCGCGGCGGATCCGACCGCGACCGATTGAAGAAGAGATGCACCGGTCGTACATCGATTACGCGATGTCCGTCATCGTGGGCCGGGCCTTGCCGGACGTCCGGGACGGGCTGAAGCCGGTCCAGCGGCGGATCCTGCACACGATGAACGAGACGGGCGCGACGTCGGCGAGCCAATGGCGGAAGGCGGCGCGCGTGGTGGGGGACTGCCTCGGTCGATACCATCCCCACGGCGACACCGCGATCTACGACGCCCTCGCGCGCATGGTGCAGGACTTCTCCCTCCGCTACCCGCTCGTCCAGGGGCAGGGGAACTGGGGCAGCACGGAGGACGAGCCCGCCGCGATGCGGTACACGGAATGCCGGCTCTCGAAAGTCGCCGAAGAGATCCTACAGGACCTCGAGAAGGACACCGTCGACTGGATGGCCAACTTCGATGGGACGATGCGGGAGCCGGTCGTCCTGCCATCGAAATTCCCGAACCTGCTCGTGAACGGATCCAGCGGGATCGCGGTCGGGATGGCGACGAACATTCCGCCGCACAACCTCGGCGAAGTCGTGGACGCCCTGGTCCTGCTGATCGGCAATCCCGCTGCGGAGCTGCAAGACCTCTACAACCCCGAGGCCGGACCCATCCGGGGTCCGGATTTCCCGACGGGGGGCATCCTGTATGGGGCGGCGGGCGTCACCGAGGCGTACAAGACCGGCCGCGGGCTGATCAGCATCCGGGCGGCCGCGCACGTCGAAGAGGCCGGCCACGACAAGGCCCGGATCGTGATCACGGAGATCCCGTACCTCGTCAACAAGGCGGCCCTCGTCGAATCGATCGCCCTCCTGGTCAAGTCGAAAAAGATCGAGGGCGTGGTGGACCTCCGGGATGAGAGCGACCGGGAAGGCATGCGGATCGTCCTCGAGTTGAAGCGCGATGCCGTCGAAGACGTCGTCCTCAACCAGCTGTACCATCACACCCAGATGGAGCAGACCTTCGGCGTGATCAACCTCGCCCTCGTTGGCGGCGAGCCGAAGGTCCTGACGCTGAAAGAGGTCCTCCAATCCCACGTCGACCATCGCATCATGATGGTCCGGCGGCGGACGGAGTTCGATCTCCGGAAGGCCCGCGAGCGGCTCCACATCGTCGAGGGCCTGATCACCGCGGTCGACCACCTCGATGAGGTGATCCGCCTGATCCGGCGAGCCCGGGATGCGGCGGAAGCCGAGGCCGGACTCACAAGCCGCTACCTGCTATCCGAGGCGCAGGCGAAGGCGATCCTCGCCATGGCCCTGCGGCAGCTCACCGGACTCGAGATCGAGAAGCTCCGGGCCGAGCAGACGGGCCTCAAGAAGAACATCGAGGAACTCGAGGCCATCCTTGCCTCCCGGGAACGGGTCTTAGACATCATCAAGACCGAACTCCTCGAGATGAAGGACGAGTACGGAGACGAACGCCGAACGAAAGTCGAGGCCGAGGCCTTCGACATGGAGATCGAGGACCTGATCCCCGAGGAGCACGTCGTCGTCCCAATCACGAACACAGGCTACATCAAGCGCGTGCCGTCGCAGATGTACCATACGCAGCGGCGGGGCGGCAAGGGGGTGACGGGGATGGAGACGAAGGAGGAGGACTTCGTCGTCAATCTCTTCACGGCCTCGACGCATGACTACATCCTATTCTTCTCGAGCAAAGGGCAGTGCTACTGGCTCAAGACCTATCGACTCCCGGTCGGAAGTCGGTACGCGAAGGGCAAGCCGATCGTGAACCTCCTGCCGCGATTGGAGCCGAGCGAGCGGATCCTCGATATGATCGCGGTGCGGGAATTCGACGAACGTCGCACGATCGTGTTCGCGACGAAACTCGGGAAGATCAAGCGGACGCGCCTCGACTCCTTCAAGCGACCGAACATCCGGGGGATCCGGGCGATCGCGTTGAACCCCGGGGACGAGCTCGTGGAGGCCCGGATCTCGGAGGGAGACGAGGAAGTCATCCTCGCATCCGCCGGGGGCTACGCGAACCGGTTCCCCCTGACCGACGTCCGCCCGATGGGGCGGACCGCGGCGGGCGTCCGCGGGATGCGGCTCCGGAAAGAGGATCGCGTCATCTCGATGGCCCTTGTGCGGAGCGAAGAGGCCGAACTCCTGACGGTCCTCGAGAGCGGATACGGCAAGCGGACGAAGGTGAAGGAGTACCGCAAGACCCGGCGCGGGAGCCAGGGCGTCGTGACGACGAACATGAAGATCGCGAAGAGTCCCGTGGTCGCGGTCCTCGAGGTCGAGGCCGACGACGAGCTTTTGGTCACCACGGTCGGCGGCATCGTGATCCGGTGTCCTGTTCAGGACATCCGCGAGACCGGACGGGCCGCGCGCGGCGTGCGGATCCAGCGCCTGAACGAAGGGGACAAGGTCACCGCCGTCGTGCGGCTCGTGCGACCGAAAGAGGAAGCGGCTGCGGTCGGGGAACCGTCTCCACCGGCGTAGCCTAGGCGAGGGCGTAGCTCAGGTCGGGAATTGCACGTCGATTCCTAGGCCAGGCCCCGAAGGCGCGATCAGTTGGCCGTTCTCGAACCTCAAGCCGGATGTGGGATCCGAAGCGAAATTGAAGTGCGAATCGAGGTCTAGCCACCGCACGTTCTTCTGCGCGAGTGCGAAATGCAGGCCCGCGGCGATCGAGAGCTGAGGCTCCCCCATGCATCCGACCATGGTCGGGTACCCGGCGGATTCGCAGAGCGTGTTCACTTCCATCGACCGCAAGATGCCGCCGTGTTTCATCAACTTCATGTTCACGGCCCGCGCCGCGTTGCTCCATCGGAGTTTCTTGACGTCGTCGGGCGTGAGGACCATCTCGTCGGCCATGATCGGGATCGGTGACGATTCGGTCAGGGCCCGCATCCCTTCCCAATCGTCCACGGAGACCGGCTGCTCGAAGAACGCGACATCCTCGGACCGCGCATACCGTGCGAATGCCAACGCATCGGACATCGAGTAACCTTGGTTCCCGTCGACGCGGAGCTCGACGTGCTTGCCCACGGCGTCGCGGATCGCCTTCACGCGTTTCGCATCGGCCTTCCAATCCCGCCCGACCTTGATCTTCAACGCCTGAAAGCCGACCTGGACCCATCGGCGGGCCCGGTCGACGGCGGCATCTTTGTCCATGATCCCGATCGTCATGTCGGTCGGCATCCGATCCCGTCGACCTCCGAGATAGGCGAAGAGGGGCACACCGGCGGCTTGAGCGGCGAGATCGAACAAAGCCATTTCGAGGGCGGCCCGCGCGCTGGGCTGATTCGCCGCGAGCTTGTCCATTCGCTCCTGGAGCTGGTACGGCTTCTCGAATTCAATCCCCGGCAACGAGCGGGCGAAGGATTGGAGCGTATTCATGACCGAGTGGACGTTCTCCCGCGTGACCTCGGTCGGGGCCGCGCACCCATGCCCTACACGTCGCCCCGAATGGACGGCGAGGAACACGACCTCCGCGATGGCGGACGAACTGCGGGCGATGGCGAACGTCTCCTTCCTTTGGAGGGTGACCGGGATGAATTCCATCATGTCGATCCGCATCGCGCCCCGAACATACCAGGTCCATATGAAACTGCCCGATTCATTCTCGAAATCTGCACGGTCGAGCGACGCGGAAGCTATTTCGAAGCCATCGACCGGGAGGCCTTCCTCCCCGGAGAGCGCTTCCGGCGGTCCTGATCGAGCCGGTGTCGTTTCGGTGCGAAGACGGTGCGATAGTAACGACAGAAAGAGGTGAACGAGCAAGCCTCGCACCGTGGGCCGATCGGGCGGCAGATGTCCTTTCCGAAGCGGATGAAGAGCTCATTGATGTGAAGCCAGAATTCTTTCGGGACGGTCTTCATGAGACGCTGTTCCGTCTTTTCAGGGGTTTTCGTGCGGACCAGACCGAGCCGGTTGCTGACCCGGTGCACGTGGGTGTCCGTGGGAATCCGAGGTTCGCCGAACCCGTACACGAGCACGCAGTTCGCCGTCTTCGGCCCGACTTGAGGAAGCGCAATCAGTTCCTCGTAGGTCCCGGGGACTGTGCCGCGGTATTGATCGAGGAGGACCCGGCTCACGTTCTGAATCTGGAGCGCCTTCTGGCGGTAGAAGCCGACCGGCTGGATCAAGCGCACCAGATTCGCCGGGTCGGCGTTCGCGATCGCCTCCGGCGTGTCGTACTTCGCGAAGAGCTGCCGGGAGGCGCGCTCCGTCATCTCGTCCCGAGTCCGTTGTGAGAGGATCGTCGAGATCAGTACGAGGAACGGGTCCTCGCGCTCCGCCACAATCTTCGCCAGGGCCGTCTCTCCTTCGTGAAGGTCGCCGGCGGGGAGATACCGAGCCGCGAGGTCTCGCATGATGAAGGGGATTCGCTCACGGGCGGGCGCCGAGGTGGTCAAGGGCCTCCCCCGCCGTGTAGATGGACCCGGTGATCAGCACGACCTGCCCCTCGCCTGCCTCCGAGATCGCGGCGTCGATCGCGTCTTTCACCAGAGGCATCGACTCGGCTTTGGCGTAGGGTGCGAAAGCCGAGGCGACCTCGTCGGCCGCGAACGCCCGATGCGTTTTCGGTCGGCACGCATAGACGTGGGTTGCACGGGGACCCAGGGCGGCGGCCATCCCTTTCAGGTCCTTGTCGTTCAGGATGCCCACGACGAGCGAGATCTTTCGATTCGGGAACAGGTCGGCGATGGAGGTCGCGAGGGCCTCCGTCGCGGGCCGATTGTGAGCGCCGTCCACCAAGACGAGAGGTCGCTCCCGGACGAGCTCGAGGCGTGCGGGCCAGCGGGTCGATGCGATGCCCTTTCGAATCGCATCGTCCGAGACGGCGAATCCTTGTTGACGGAGTTCGGTGAGGGCGGTGACCGCGAGCGCGACGTTTTCGGCCTGGAAATCCCCCAGCAGCGGCGTGTGGACCTCGATCTCTCCAAAGGACCCGCGAACCCGCAGGTCCTGGCCCCGCAGGTCCCGGGCGCCGCGTTCCGCATACACGTCCCGGCCGACGACCAAAAGGGGAGCATGGACCTCCCGGCAGCGGGCCTCGATGACGGACAGGGCGGGTTGCGCGACGGTCACAGCGCGGGATGAGGGTTTGACAATCCCCGCTTTCTCCCGGGCAATCCGGTTCACGGTCTTTCCGAGGTGCTCGGTGTGCTCCAGATCCACGCGGGTGAGGACCGAGACGAGACCGTCCGCCACATTCGTGGCATCCATTCGGCCTCCCATTCCCACTTCGATCACCGCCACGTCGACCTGGCGTTCGCGGAAGTATTCGAAGGCCATGGCGGTGGTGACCTCGAAGAAGGTGGGATGATCGATCGCCCGTGCAGAGGTCATCGCATGAATCGCCGGCTGCATCCCCGACCAGAGGCGGAGGACATCGTCGTCGGCGATCGGGGTACGATTGACCTGGATCCGTTCGTTGAAACGCACGAGATGGGGCGAGGTGTACAGGCCCACGCGATACCCCGCCTGCTGCAGAGCGGAGGCGGCGTAAGCGCATACGGAGCCCTTGCCGTTGGTCCCGGTGACGTGCAGGATCCTCAGGCCGCGATGCGGGTCTCCGAGCAACGACAGGAGGCGCCGGATGTTCTCGAGGCCCAGCTTGATCCCGAACCGCTCGAGACGATAGAGATGGTCGAGAGTCGTCGCGTAATCCATCGGAGCGGCGGGGCTAACGGAGCGGGCGGATTAAAGGTTCCTCGGGGACGAGCGCGCGGGCTCTTCCCCCATTCGAACGAGGCCCATAGCTATATATCGCGCATGAGAAATTGTTGAGAGAATGCATCCCGCGGAACGTCTCCGTGGACGGAAGAGCATGAAGCTCCAAGGCAAGACGATTGTCCTGGGCATCACGGGCAGCATCGCGGCCGTCGAGACGGTGAAGCTCGCGCACGAGTTGATTCGCCACGGTGCGGAGGTCCACGCCGTCCTCACTCGATCCGCAACCGAAATCGTTCATCCCAACGCCCTGCAGTTCGCGACCGGCAACCCCGTGGTCACGGCCATCACCGGTTCGATGGAGTACCTGACCATGTGCGGGCGGGACGGGAAGGCGAACCTCCTCCTAATCGCGCCGTGCACGGCGAACACGATGGGGAAAATCGCCCAAGGGATCGATGACACGACCGTGACGACGTACGCGGCCAACGCCCTCGGTTCCGGCATCCCGATCCTCCTCGCGCCGGCGGCCCACGAATCCATGATGGACAATCCCGCGGTCGCGGCGAACATCCGTCGTCTCCGGGAACTGGGCGTGGAATTTGTCGAAGCGAAGCGGGAGGAGGACAAGGCGAAGATGGCGGACGTGGAGACGATCGTCGCGAGGGTCCTCCGACGTCTCGGGCCGAGGGACCTTCAAGACGTGCGGGTCCTCGTGGTCGCGGGAGCGACCGTCGAGCCGATCGACGACGTCCGCGTGGTGACGAACCGGTCGACCGGGGGGACCGGAATTGAACTCGCGAAGGCCGCCTTCGAGCACGGCGCCGACGTGGAGCTGTGGCTCGGCCGCCATGAGACGACGGTTCCGACGTGGTTGCCCTCCAAGTCATTCGATACGACCGAGAGCCTCGCGACCCTGGCGGAGAAAGCGGACGCGGACATCTGTCTCGTACCCGCCGCCGTCTCGGATTTCACGCCGGCAAAAAAACAGAAAGGAAAAATCCCGAGTCGGAAGGGCGGGCTGACCCTCGAGCTGGAACCAACCCCGAAACTCCTGGCGCACTTCCGAAAAGGGACGCGAAAGGCCCTGGTCGGGTTCAAAGCGGAGGCCGCCGTGGGCGAGTCGGAGCTGAAGACGAAGGCGATGGTCCTCGCGAAAGAAGCCGATCTGGATTTCGTCGTGGCGAACGACGTGTCGCAGGTCAAGGGAGACGCGACGGCGATCACGATCTTCGACCGGAAAGGTCACTCCGAGTCGTTCGAAGGATCGAAAGCGCTCGCGGCGGAGCGGATTTGGCGGGCAATCCTGCATGGTGTCCGAGGGTGAGGCTTTTTGCCCTGGACATGTCACGGCCTTCTTTGAGGTCGTTGAGAATCCGAACCCACGAGTAAAGGGTTCCCGCGGCGCCGGCCTCTCGTTGAGCCTTGGAGTCCAGACGGTCGCGAGGGCGCGAGACGCCTCGCGGCCGGCGATTGATATCCTCGTGAACGAGCGACATCGGCCGGCCGAGGTGACCCGGCGCGTCGTCGAAAAAATGGTCGGTTCCCGCTCCATGGAAATCAAGATCTTGAGCGAGACGCCGCTTCCCGTATCCCAGGGGTTCGGAGTAAGCGCGGCGGCGGCCCTCAGCACCGCGCTCGCGATGAACGACGCCCTCGGCTTGGGAGTGTCCCGCCAGGAACTCGTCGCCCTCGCGCACGAGACCGAGGTCGAGTGTGGGACGGGTCTCGGGGACGTCGTCCCGGCTTCGATTGGTGGAATGGATCTTCGCTGGAAACCGGGAGCGCCGGGCCACGGAGAAGTCCGGACCTTTCCGGTGAAGGCCGATCTCCTCCTTGCGGTGCTCGGTCCAGAAATGCCGACGCGAGGAGTCCTACGAGATCCCGGGAAAATCGCCGCCATCAATCGCGTGGGTGGGGGCTTCGTCGACGAATTCGCACAAGCGCCGACGCTCGAGCGGCTGTTCGATTTAGGAATTCGATTTGCTCAGGAAACGGGCCTTGCGAACCGGACGGTCCTCGAGGTCATTCAAGCTTCCCGGATGTTCGGGCGCGCGACGATGGCCATGCTCGGCAACTCCGTCTTCGCCACGGGGAACACGGAGCAGCTCGCGACGCTGTACCGAAAGTTCGGGACGCTGCAGCGGTGCGAGGTCGATAACGAGGGTGCGCGAGTGCTCTAGTCACTCGCTCAAGGTAAAGAGGCGGTCGTCGCCGCCCACGTCGAAAAGGCCGAGCCGGGCGCCGGCGTCAAGCCAGCCGTGGGCGTAGTTGATGTTCGCGAGGGCCTTCTCCAGCTCCCCGGTCTGCCGGAAGTGCTTCGCATCCGACGCGTATGCGCGGGCCATCGTCAGGAAGTCTTCGGCGACCTTTCGCAGATGCGACCGGGCGGGGACGGCGATCGTCGCTTTCCCGAGCGCTTGGTCCGTGAGGGAGATGTCCCGGTCCACGAGGGATTGCAATTCCACGGGCTGGGTATTCGACGAATCGGCCGAAAACCTTTCCCCTTCCCGGGGGAAGGATTCAGGCGACCCTCCATCGAAGCGACTAACGAGGCCGGCTCCCGCGGGAACCTCGGGCTCCAAGCCAAGAGAGTAGGAGGACGGGAATTTCCACGGCGACGACTAGCATGGCGGCTTCGGTCATGTGAGGAGCCACGAATGCCCCGCCGAACTCGGGCATGGCCGACGAGGAGAGGTCCGTCGGGGCCGGCGGGTTGGTCGAATTCGCAATGGAAAATTGGTCCGAGAAGACGGTCGTCGGGTTGACGGTGCATTGTCCATCCGCCCCGACCTCTCCGGGTGGGCAGAAGTTGGTCACGGCCCGGATCGACCGGGCGTCAACGGTGTAGAAGACCGATCCAAACCCGGGCGCCCCCGATCTCGTGTTCGCATTTCCGCCCATCGCCTCGGCGATGTAACCGATCTCGGGATCGCTTCCGTCAATCGTGACATTGTCGATCTCGTTCCCGCCGACGCCTTGTACGACAACGACGGTCCCATTGCCCGCAGGATACCGCCCATGCCGCCCGTTCCCGACGACGCAGGACAGGTCGACATTGTCCGTGGTGTTCACCGACCGACATCGGGCCGATCGAGCGAGCAGATTGCTCCGTTCATACACGTGATCGTGTCCCGTCAGGACCAAGTCCACCTTCGCCTCCACGATCTCATCGAAAATCGTTTGGCCCATGGAGCAGCGGTCCTTCTTGCCGACCGTGACGCACTGTCGGTGCGCCCCGACGATCACCCAGGGAATACCGTGCTGCCGCGCGTCCTGGACCGCCCCTTCGAACCACTCGGTGTGGGGCGAGTCCTCGCTGTAGCTGTAATTGATCGCGCCTTCGAGGCCCGCCGAGAGCATGATGAACCGCGCCAGCGGTTTGGCCACGGGGTAATCGAAATAGTACTCGTATCCGTAGCCCGGCGTCCCATTTCCCGCGACGGGCCCGGAGGACCAAGGATAGGGGCAGTTCGCGATGTAGTGGGAAAGGTTGCCTCCGTCGCCCTCTCCGTCGTCGTGGTTCCCCGCGATGATGACGAGTTCCGGCACGTAACGCCTCAGCTGATGGCACCATCCCGCCTCGTCCGTCGTGTACCCCAGGTCTCCGAGGGCGAGGACGAAGGACATGCCGGCCGTCCGAGCGCGCTGCATGAGGGCAATCGAATCGACGCTCTCGGGTCCCCCGAAATCGCCGGCCGCCGCGAAGGTAAAGTGGGTCGCGGTCTCGTCTTTCCACCGAGGCGGATTGACTTGGATCGGGGTCTCCGTTGGGGAATTGTACAGCACGAGGGCGACGGCCGTTGCGACGAAGAGAGTGACGACGACGAGCGCCGTCGCTTTCCTCCCGGGGAACGGGCGCGCCCGGGGGGCCCTTCGCGGAGGCCGCTTAGGCCCTGTCTCGTCTATGTTTGGGGTTCGCCGCGACCGGGCCACTCGATCGATGCCGGGCTTAAGCTTCTCGAGGGCCCTCATGCGCTCCATCGTTTTCCGGAGCTCCTCGAGCAACTCGCCTTCCGGATCGAGAGGGTGACGGTGACGCCGGCTCCGGGCGGCTTGCTGGGGACCGTAGCCGACGCGGGTCTTCATCATCGGAGGGTGGAGCGGACGATCGACCCGTCCGCGCCATCGGGCTCGCGGCCGGAGTGGCGTCTGCCTCTTCCAAGGCGATCCTGGTTCTCCGCCTCCGGGCGTTGTCACCGCCTTCCCCCGCACGGATTCCCGAACCGTACGGACTGGGGCGTATCAAGGCCTCGTCGCCGGGGCGCTGTCAGGTGCAATCGGTTTGGCCACAACTGGGGCCACATGTGTCACCGTTGTGTTTTGACGGCTGTCGAATTCGCGCGAATCGGTGTACGAAATTGTCTCTCCCCTGGGACACGGTTGTTCAGTCCTGCGGTTAGAGCAACTCGTCGCGAGTCTCCCCGTCGGACGTCCCACGCGCGATCTGGGCTTCATACAGGCGACTGTACACGCCCCTCTTGCCGAGCAGGTCCTCGTGGGTTCCCACCTCGGCGATGCCCCCATCCTCGAGGACGACAATCCGGTCCGCATCCATAATCGAGGAGAGGCGGTGACCGATCACGATCATCGTCCTCTGCCCCGTCAATCGTCGTAGGGCGTCCTGGATCAGGGACTCGGACTCGGAGTCGATGTTCGAGGTCGCCTCGTCAAGGATCAGAATCTTCGGGTCCTTGAGGAGCGCGCGGGCGATCGCAATCCGCTGCCGCTGCCCCACGGACAGGGTTACGCCGCGCTCGCCGATTTCGGTCTCGTAACTTTTGGGCAAACCCGCGATGAAGTCGTGCGCATTCGCGAGTCGAGCGGCCCGCACGACGTCCTCGTCCGAGGCCTCCGGATCCCCATAGAGGATATTCTCCCGGATCGTGCCGGAGAACAGGACCGGCTCCTGGAGCACGAGACCGATCATGCCGCGGAGGCTTTTCAGATTCAGCCGGTCCACCGGATAGTCGTCGATCAGGATTCGACCGGAGGCCGGCTGGTAGAACCGGAGGAGGAGGTTGACGACGGTCGATTTCCCGGTGCCGCTCGACCCGACGACCGCGACCGTCTCGCCCGGCTCGATGACGAGGGAGAAGTCCTCGAGGACGTTGTGATTCGGGCGGTACCCGAACGTCACGTGATCGAACTCGATCCGGCCCTCCGTGGTCGTCGGGACCAAGGCGTCCGGCGTTTCCAGGACCTCGACCTCCGAGTCCATCAGTTCGAATATCCTGTCGCCCGCCGCGCTCACCTTTTGGAAGGTGAGATTGACCTTGCTCAGCAGGACGAGCGGTTTGAACATCTTGTCCATGTAGCTCAGGAAGGCGATGAACGCCGCCAAACTCAGCCCGCGGGAGACGACGGCGGGCGCGCCGACCCAGACGACGGCCACGAGGGCGCAGAGGGTGAGGAAGTCCACCGTCGAACCGTAGGCGCCCGCCAGACGAGCGAGGCGCACCCGAGCCTTGGAGATGGCGAAGGAACGTTCGCGGAAGGCGTTCGCCTCGTGGTGCTCCATCACGAAACTCTTCACAATCCGCAGGCCGGAGACGACCTCGAACGCCTTGGCCGTCAATTCCGCGACCGCCTCGCGGATCCTCCGGGAGGCCTGCTTGATTCGCTTCTTGAACAAGTTCACGACGATGACCATGACGGCCGCGAACGGGGCCACGAAGAGGGCGAGGTTGAAGTCGACGACGAATAGGAGGACGATCGCCCCCGACACAGTGACTGCGTTCGAGATCAAGTTCGCCATGTCGTCGCTCAGGACCTTCTCGACCTCGTTCGTGTCGCTGACGACCCGGGAGATCATCTCCCCCGTCCGGGACGAATCGAGGTAGGTCACCGGGAGGAGCTCGACGGTCTGGTACAGGTCGGTTCGGAGTCGATGAACCGTCTTCTGGCTGAGGACCTCCGACAGGTAGTCCTTGAAGAACGAGGCGATCTCCTTGACGACGAAAGTGCCCACGAGCAGGCCGACGACGAGCGGCAGGAACCCTAGATTGGATTTCAGGAGCACCTCGCCGACCAGGAGAATCGCGATGATCCACGGCTGGGCCAAGTCGAGGGCCGCGGCGGCGACGATGGCGGTCGAGAGCGCTGCCACGTACGGCCAGTGCGGTTTGAGGTAGGACAAGATCCGGCGAAGGGTGGCCTTCTGTTTCGGCTCCAACTGATGCTTCCGGGTCCTCCAAAGAAGATACACGACGAGGAAGACGATGAGCAGCCAATAGAAGCGGATCCGATCGGAAAGGAACGAAACCAGGAACGCCAAGGAGGGAAATGCTTGGGCAATGAGGATGAACAGGGAGGGGATCGCCCGGGTCTCGAGGGCAATCCAGTGCTGCACGACCAATCCGAGCCCGGCGGACTGGAGGATGCGCTTGACCTTCGTCGCGCTGCGTCCGACGGCGACCGCGGGCTCGGCCGCGCCCTCGAACTTCGCCACCGTCGGCTCCACCTAGTCCCTCCGATCCCCGCTGCTTTCAGGCGCGGGTGACACGACGTCCCCTGGGTTTGCCGGGTCTAGCGCGACCGTCCGGTGGAACAGGGAACGGATTCGCACGAGGGAGGCTCGTGGCTCCTTCGCGTCGCCCGAACGATCCCTTTCCGCCGCCCGGGCGTGTGCCGCCGCTTCTTCGACGAGCGCCTCCGCATCCGCAGACGGCTTCTCTTTCCTCCCGGTCCTCAAGCCGCTCGCGGCCCGATGGAGGAGGCCCGCCGCCCAATACCAGGACAAGGCGTGCAGGTCCAACAGGTGTTCGGTCTTTTCGAGGAACACCTCCTTCGCCCGCGTCGCCTCCCGAGCCACGGATTCTTGGCGCAGACCGATTCGAGAAATCGTGGCGAGGAACATCCCCGCATCGACTTCGACGGGGCCCTGCCCGAATTGCTGCCAATCAATGACCCCAGGACCGTCGCCGAGGTCGAAGATGTGACGAGCATACAGCGTGCCGTGGACCAAGTTCGGCGATTGCTCCCGGATCTTTGTCTGGACGAGGACTTTGGCCACCGCTTTGGCGGCGGCGCCGAGATTCGAATCGACTGCGCTCAGGGCGCCAGCGGCGAGGCCCGCCTGATAGAGCGCGTGGGTTCGCCCTCGGGGAGCACCCAACCTGACCCGGCGCCTCGTCGCATGCCAGACCCACTGGGCCGCGAGCGTCCCCCCGCGGGCCCCGTGCCCTTCCTTGACCAAGTGGGCCACCGTGGGCCCGTCGAGCCAGCTGGTGACGATCATCTTGAGCTCGGGATCCCATGCCAGCAGGCGCGGCGCCCGAGCCCCGAAATCTTTCGAGAGCCCGAGGCGGGCCAACTTCCGATACAACTGAACTTCAGAGCTCGGATCGTCCACGTACATCTTGACCGCGAACCGGCGGTCCCCCGCCCGAATTTCAAACGTCGCACGGGACCCCGGGACATAGTTGCAGAGACGGAGGTCCGGTGGTATGTCCCCGAGACGCAGCTCCGGGAAGGCGTCCGCGAGACCCGTGTCCCGGAGGATCTCCAACGCGGGCAGCGCGGGATCGTCCGTCATCGGCGGGGCGGATCGCCATGGCCCGGTGGGGGAGATATCGTCCGGAAGCTCGAAGTTCGGCTCCATCGATCACAGGCCTCCTTCGGAGAGGACCTCCTCGCCATATCCGACGACCCGACGGAGCTGCTCGCGCCAGCCGGGCTCGTGCCTTCGGAAGATGCTGCAGCCGACCTCGAGGAGTGCTCCGGCCGCAGCGATCGGGAAGCGGGGCTCCCAGGCGGCCGGCACGAGCCGGAAATACTCCTTGACGAACGTCTCCGCGGCTCGGCCCTCGACCGACTTCCGATAGGACTCGGTACGAGCTCCGCCGACAAGGTAGGCGAACAAATGGGACGGGTCGTAGAGCGAATCGCCGAGGACGATCGAGTCGAAATCGATGAACGTGATGGAGTCGTCGTCCAGGAAGACGTGGTCGGGCTTCATGTCTCCGTGGATAGGGGAGGAGGGCACCTCCTCCGATTCTCGGAGGACCTTCTCGGCAAGCGATTGGACGGTCGCCTTCCGTTCGGGGCAAGCCCACTCAAGCAGGTCGGAGGATCGGCGAACCAGGCTGAGGCGGTCGGCCAGCGACAGACTTCGGGAGAACGGCAGATCGTCTTGGTTGAACTCCGCGAGCGCCCTCGCCACGCGTCGCATGGCGTCGGCCGGATCGGAGACGCGTCGGAGGAAGTGCGTCAAGGACTGCCCCGGGGCCTCGGCGAGGATCAGGGTCCGGACGTCCTTCAGATAGGCGATCGGCTCCACGACCGCATAGGCGGCCGGCGAGCGCCTCACCTTGTCTCGAATCGCGCGGAGCGTTTGGAACGTCTCCGCGCCGCGTTGATTTCGCTCCCGATAGACTTTGAGATAAAGCCGGACGGTTTCCAGCCGATTTGATTTCAATTCGCGGGCCCGGACCGTGTACCGGAGTGTGGCCCCCAGCTCGGTCCGATATCGCGTGGGCCGGATCGTCGGGAAGTCGAGATACCAGGACCCGGGGCCGAGCCGCTCCCGCGCGACAGACTCGAGGAGGTCCCTCTCCATGCCCATGACGCGCCGCAGGTTCCGGAGTTTTCGATCGTACGGGAACACCTCCACGATCATCCGAAGGTCAGGGACGAAGGCGATCGGTCGAAACGAGCGCCAGCGCTCCGGGATTTCGCCGGAGGGGTCCTCGTCTTGGAGTTCCTTCCAGAGCTGCTCCGCCTTGGCGTTCTCCGCGTACAGGAGCCCGGTGACCCACTGGTCCCACTCACGTCCGGTCGCTCGGTCCGCGACGTGCAGGGTGTACTGGAGCACGGACCGGGAGTCGGACTGGTGGCATCGGAAGCGGAACGGCCGGCAGGAACGGATCTCGATCGCCTTCCCCGCGAGAGGCTCCAGGTGCTCGCGGAACACCCCGAGCATCTGACCGCAATCCGTGGCGACGGGCAATTCCGGGAACGCGGAGTCGATGGGATAGCCGTCCGAGTCGGCCCGAATGCGCGGCGGACTGGAAAGGCTGGGATCGGCGCCAGGGCTCGTTGACCGGGGGCCCATCCCGGCCGCTGCGGACCGAACCGAATCGCTTTCGTCCACGACTATGCCAACCTCAACAGTTGGACGGCTTCCGTGTGCCGTTGTTGTACCGCCTCCGGCTCTTGCGATCGGTTTTTGCTGAAGATGAGGCCGTGGATCTTACGGAGGAGCGTCGCCCGCTCGTACCAGGCGACCCGGGCTTCCAACTCAGGGTCTGGTCGGGACGAACGTCGGTAGGCATCGAGGACCGTGGTCAGGGCGGTCGCGAGGTCGGGGATATTCTTCGGTTTCTTGATCGACATCCGAAACAATTGCGCGAACAGGTTTCCAAGGTCGAAGGCGGGATCTCCTCGAGCGCACTTGTCGAAATCCAAGACGACGATGCGTCCGTCCCTCCATAGGAGATTCGCCGGGCCGAAGTCGCCGTGCACGAACGTCGGGGACGCGACCGAGGCCGCATCGCGCTCGAGGGCCCGCAAAGCGCTCCGTAACGACTTCGCCTCGGTCGGGAACCGCCGGCAAAGGTCCCCCACCCTCGGCCGAAGGTCTTCGAGGACCAAGTTCGGAGAGTGGATTCGGTTCGGGGCGATCGGCAGCCCATGCAGCGTCGCCAAGGTGCGTCCGATCGCGGTCAGGATCGCCTCGCGGTCCCTGGCCAGCGCGTACGTGACGGCCTCCCCCGGCTCGTACGTCAGCAACAGGAGGCGCCGCCGCGCGTGATATCCGAGGACGCTCGGGACGGCCACGCCGGCCTTTTTCCCACCGTCCGAGGACGCGACCTGTTGAAGGACCGCCGCGACCCGACGGGCATCTTCGTCTCGATCGTAGAATTTCCCCAGCCACTGGTAACGTCGGTGCTGGGGAATCCCGCCCACCTCGGCTTGAAGGTCGAAGCGCACGACCCTCCGCTTGCCGTATTCCGTGAACTGCGTATCCGAGGTCCAGGTCTCGAGCTTCGCGTCGTACCCTTCCAGTTCGTGGAGGGCTCCCGCGAGGACCGCCTCGGCCTCGTCGGGGGCCAGAACAATCGGGGCCGGGGTCATGCGGAACCCTCCGCGAGCGGCGGGATCTCGAGCGGCGGGCGTTCCCGGTCCTCGAGAGGCCCAAGCCACCGCGCGAGATACTCCGTGAGACGGGCCGCCCCGTCGAACGATGGAATCAACGAACGGACGAGCCGCCCGTGAGCGTCCGGATCGCGGGCCAAGGCCCACCGGAGGGCCTCGGCGAGACGTGCCCCGTCCAGTTCCTTCGGGTGGACCCATTGGGCGAGCCCGCGCGCCGCGAGCGTCTCCGCTCGAATCTGCTGCTCGATCTTGTGCGTGGCCCGCGGTACGATCACGAGGGGTCGACCGAGAGACAGGGCCTCGCAGACGCTGTTGTAGCCCCCCATGCTGACGATTGCGTCGGCCGCTGCCATGAGTTGAAAGTTGTCCGCGCGCGAGATGACCCGGCAGCGCCTCGGTGCCTTCGCCCTCAAGCGATCCTGAAAGCCCGAGGGCATCAACGGTCCGGTTACCAGGATCGCGTTGAGATTCGGTCGGTCCTTCTGCAGTTTCGCGACCGCGTCGAGTGTGGCATCGAGCACCGGGAACCCGTCGCTTCCTCCCCCCACCGTCGCGACGACCAGAGGCCCTTCCGCGGGGAGGCGGTGCTCCCGTCGGATCGCGGTGGGGTCGCCCCTCGGCGGTTCGCGGATCACGAAGCCGCAGTAGTGGAGCTTTGGACGCACGGACGGCGGGATCGCATAGGCCTTCGCGACGTCGAACAGATCGCGGGACCCGTACACCGCGATCCCATCGTACAGGTTTTCAAGAGCATCGTAGACCCCGAGTTGCTCCCACGTCGTCCGCGTCCGCTCGACGCCGTCCATGATGTCGCGGAGTCCGAAGACGAACTTCGTCTCCGGGGACTGCTCCTTCAGCGCGAAGAGGCCGTCGCGGAACTCTCCCTTTCGCCCGAGAGGCTCGTGGTCGACGAGGACGAGGTCGGGCGACAGGCCCAGGGCGACCTCCTGCAGGATGCGCGATCGGACGCCCCGAAAGCGGTCGCGGGCCTCGAGTTCCTCCGGATCGGGCGCGAAGCCGCCGTTGAGGGAGAGGCGCATCGGGAGCTTGACGTAGTCGCATCGATCCGGCAACGGGAAGTCGCCCGCGATCGGTGACTCCGTCGCCAAGTACGCGACGGTCTTCGGAAAGGCGGCCAGGATGTGGCGGGCGATCGTCACACTCCGGACGATGTGTCCCATGCCTTTGCTGTCCTGGGCATACATCAGACAGGTGCGCATCCCATCGTCGCGGCGATCCGTCATGGGGCCAGGGGTACCTCGTGGACCGGAGGGCTGGCCAACAGCTCGGCGACCAACGCCGGGATGCGGGTCAAACCTTCGAAGTCAATCTTGCTGCGGCCCGCGGGGGGCGGACCCAGATCGCGGGCGAGCCACTCCGTCAGTTTTCGGGCGTCGAGTTCGCTGGGATGCAGGACGTCGACCAGCCCGAGGTTCCGAAAGCGCTGCGCCCGGATCCACTGCTCCGGTTCCGGGCTCACGCGCGGGACGATGAGGGCGTGCTTCTCGAAGGAGAGGGCCTCGCAAACCGTATTGTAGCCGCCCATCGCGATGATCCGATCCGCGCGCTCAATTAGGGGGGTCGGGTCGTGCACGAAGTCGAGCACGCGGATCTGGGACTTTCCCTCCGCACGCCGGCGAATCCGCTCCCGCTCCTCCCAGGGCATCAAAGGACCGGCGACCAGGATGCCGGTGGCATCGGGCGGCAACGTCGCCTGGAGGAAGGCCTCCCCGAGGGCACCCCCATCGTGGCCCCCTCCGACGAGGCACAACACGATCCGGCCCTGCGGAAGATTGGTGACAAACGGTTCGGCCTCGGCTTTCGCAAACTCGAGCCGCGGGCGCTGGTCAAGATAACCGACATGCCGCGCCTTCGCCGCGATCGGACCGTTGAGTTCGTACTCTCGAACCGGGTCGAAGACGGTCGGATCGCCATAGATCCAGACCGCGTCGTAGTATTTTCGGATCGCCTCCACGTTCGCGGGGTTCGCCCAGGAGCGCCGCACCGTCTCCGGATCGTAGAGGACGTCTCGAAGTCCGAGGACGCAGTGGGTGTTCCCGCGACTCCGCAAGTGTTCGAGGGTCGAGGTCAATTCACCGGCCACCCCGAGCGGCAAGTAGTCCACGATCAGCACATCGGGCTCGAAGACCTCCATGGCACTCCGGATCACCTGGGTCCGGAGGGCGATGAGTTCCGCGTCTGAGACGTCCAGGAGAAAGCGTGGATTGTATTCCCCGTTGGCTTCCTTTCGGAGGGCGGGAAGGGTGACGCAGTCAATCCCCGCGGGCATGAGCAGCGCCCCCGCCTGCCAGGCCTCCGCAATCATGACGATCGCAGGCTGGAGTGCGGAGCGGCGGAGTGCTTGGGCAATCGACGCGTTGCGCCGGATGTGACCGAAGCCCATCATGCCTTCAGAGTAGAGGGCGATACGAGGAGCCCGACGCGAGTGGACCGGGGCCTTCGAGGCCGTCTTGCTCCCGGCTTCGTTCGGGACATCGGCAGTGACCGGAATGTGACGAGCCTCGACCATCCTAGATTCCTCGATGGGATTTCTGTTGAATTGGACGTCCGGTCCCAAGGTCGCTCGACGATCCTCGAGTTGCACACCGCCACATCAGGCACTTCTTTGACCGCCATTGTCCCCTTCCGTACAAACAGAGCATTTGATTTCGCCAACTACTCCGCTCGCACGACGCTATCTCTTTTGAGAAACACGTTTTTAATTGACTCACTATGGATTCTATGTATTCATTAGGCACACACCGCGTCTCGCGCGGGCTTCCGGGAGACGCCGTCCGCGACGAATCCAACCGCGAGAAATTCCGAGAGGAATTTTCAATCGTCGATGACCTTGACGCTCTCTCCGCCGTGTCGCGTTTCTCGCGGACGCACTTCGACCATCAGGGGCATCTCGAGGCCTCCTCCGGTCATGATTGCGACCCCGATCGGGAGGCGGGAAATTTCCTCCGCCATCGATGTCGTAAGGCCTTCCACACTGGCGATGATCGCCTTCAGGTCATTCGGATTCGTGACCTTCAGAATCACTTGCGTGTTGCACTGGCTGAGCACGTTCTTGTCGACCTTCGCAGCGCGCTGCGTGATGATGACGAGTCCCAGGCCGAACTTGCGGCCTTCTGAAGCCAGCGTTCGAAACACCTTCGACGATGCGACCTGGCCGACTTGGGGGCAGAAGTTGTGAGCCTCTTCGACGACGAGCATCATCGGCGGGATCCGACCGACTTTTCGCAACTCGAACATCGCGGTCGCAAGCCGGTTCACGACGAGTTCCTGAATGTCAGGGGGCACGCCCTTCAAATTGATGATCGTCGTCTTTCCCTTGATCACCAGCTCGTCGATCCGCGTCCCCTCTTTCGCGAAGATCTCGACCTCGCTCAGGTATTCGAGCTCGTCGATCAAGGAGGCATTCTGCGGGTCCTCCTCCCGCTCGAGCACTCGGACGACATCTTGGATTGTGTAATCCTTCGCGGCCTGCCGTAGCAGATCGAGGGCTTTTCGCAACGCCGTGAGATGCGTCCGGACTCGGGCCGAGCCGGTGAGGGACAGGATGTCCCGCGCATCGAGGTTGCTCAACGTGAACTTCAACGGCCGGGTCCCCGGATTCACCTTGGTGTCCGGGGAAAAGACTTGGATGATCTCGGCGTACGCATGAGGCTCGACCCGAAACCGAGTGGCGCCATGGACGACCTTCCCCTTCTCTCGGAGGGAGGCGTACTCGCCGTGGGGGTCGAGGATCACGCAGGTCACGTGATGCTTCATCAGTTCCTCGATCATGACGCCCGCGATGTAGGATTTCCCCCCTCCCGTCTTCGCCAGAATCGACACATGTTTCTGGACCAACGCATTGATGTCCAGGTAGACCGGCACTTCGTGGCCCGCGAGGAGACCCACGTAAGCTCCGTGCTTCTTGTCCTCCGTCAGCCCGATGACGTCCTGAATCGTGGCCGTCTCCGCGCGACGCACGGGTTCCCCCGCGCGAAACGGCGTCCTCGGGACTTGCAGGAGGCCGCGGTCGTCGCGGTATCCGATTACGCTGATTTGCGCCGAGACTCGCTCCTCCACGTCGACGGGGTCGCCATCCCCGAGGGCTTGGGCCCGATCCAGGGACAGGTCCGTCTTTCGCTGGACCTCGTCGACGCGGCCGAGGACGATGCCGCAGGTCTCGTGTTGGACTTGGACGAACTCGTTGCGCTCCACATCTTCCGCGACCGAACATCGGAACGCGGTCGTCCCGATGTCCCCGTAGATCACGCCAACGAACCCATCGCCATGGTGAGAAGAAGGCCTATGGTGAGCCGCGGATTCCATGCGTGCATCCCATTCGTGGCGCGATAACCGGGCGACCGCATAAATAGCTTTGTCCAGGACCGAGGCCTATTCATCTGGAGGAATTGAGAATCGCCGATGATATTCTTGGGACGCCGTTTCATGGTCCCCACCGGCCCATCGCACCGCGCGATGGGGGATCGGACGGGGGAGGACGCGGTTCAAGTCCTGTTCGGCAAGGCGTTTCTCCTCGAACTGTAGCGAGGCAACATGGAAATGGCGACCGTCTTCGCCCGCGCGTTTCTCCTTCGCAAAGCTTCCCTCGCGGGACGGTCCGCAATCAGGACGGCTTCCGCGAGACGAGGCGCCGTTCAATCGTCGCGACGGCCTCCTCGCTGACGATCTCGGCCGGCCGGGCGGCGTCCAAGACGACGAACCGTCGCGCCTTCGCGAGGCGATCGTAATTCGCGGCGACCCGACGGAGGAACGCGACGTCCTCGAACGGAATCTTGTGGGGTCGATCCTTGATCCGTTCGAATCCGACCTCCGGCGAGACCCGAAGCAGGATCGTCAGATCGGGAGGAAGGATCCAATCCTCACTCGCCCGCTGGAGGAAGCGGATGGGATCGCGCAGGACTCCGACCAAGTGCGCGCCCTGGTAGGCATAGGTGGAATCCGCATAGCGGTCGCAGAGGACGATCTCCCCGCGCTCGAGGTGCGAACGAATCTCCGGGATGTGTGCGGCGCGATCCGCGAGGAACAGGAAGGACTCCGTGAGAGGGCTGACGCCCTTCTCGATTCCCCGACGAACGGTCTCCCCCAGCCAGTCGCCCGTTGGTTCGCTCGTCAGGAAGACGGAGTGGCCCCGGGACCGGAGGCGGTCCTTCACGAGCCGACTCACGGTGGTCTTGCCGGACCCGTCAATTCCCTCGAACGTGACGAAACCGGAGAGCACGGAAGAGGAACAATCGTTTGCGCATTAAACCGTCGCCGACCGCCGTCGTTTCCGATTCGCACAACGTTCTTATAGCGTGCATCGGCTCCGTGGCGGCGCCGAGATTGGCTCGGGGGCGGGAACGATTTCATGGAAGCTTCGTCCGGATCTCCGGAGGATTTCCGATGGAGGCGATCGCGACGGGCGCTGCCGGAAATGCCACACGCGGATCGTCCTCCTGCCCGACGATCGGCGCCAAGGATTCTGTTTCGACTGCTATGACTCGTTCGAAGTCCACTCGATTGGACTGCCTTAGTCGGTCGCCTGACCGATGAGTTCGCGGCGTCGTTCCTGTCGCTGTTGCTTCCACCGCTTCACGTCCGCATCGATCCACGCCTGAGGCCGACCCTGAGCCTTCAGGATATCCTCGTTGGGCTTCCACACGATGTCCCAGTAGCGGAGGGCTTGCTCGACCTCGTCCGTCACTTCCTCGGCGGAGGGAGAACGATCCTCCACCGCCCTCGCGCCGACCTCCCACGCCCACGCCTTCAGGTCCTCGAGTAGCCGCGACTTTCCGGCGCTCTCCCACGTCAGAGTGGCGGACTTCAGGAGGTCCTTTTCCGCATCTCGGTCGAAGAGGCCAGTGACCCGTTCCGTCGCGCTCGCCCAGAACGGACGGTCCAGACTGCCGCGCCAACGGAGGCCGTGCCTCGCCAGGAGGCGCTTGAACGAATCCTTGTGTTTTGAGTAGACGTCTCCGTCCATCTCAAAGCGAAAACGCATGCCCTGCCATGCACGCGGTCCGAGATAGTTAACGGTTTCGCGAAGCGACGTTGCAGCGGAGGGTTCCGACCCGGGAAATCTCGGCCTCGAGGACGTCGCCGGGGACGATTGGCCACACACCGGCAGGCGTGCCCGTCGCAAAGACATCCCCTTGCTCGAGCGTCATGATCCTTGAACTCGCTTCGATCAGCTCGGGGATTCGGAAGACCATCTGACTCGTGTTCGAGTCCTGCCGAACGACGCCGTTCACCCGAAGGCGAATCGACAGGCCGTGCGGATCGATTCCTCGGTGCGCGACGACGCCCTTGGAAATCGGTGCGAAGGTGTCGAAGCCCTTGGCGGCCGTCCATGGTCCGCCCTCCTCCCGCGCCTTCGCTTGGAGATCTCGGGCCGTGATGTCGAAGAACACAGCGTAACCGCCCACGAGATCCATCGCCTTCGCGGCCGACACATCTCGACCGCCAGCCTTCAGGATCACCGCGAGTTCGGTCTCGACTTCGACTCGTTTCGATTCCGGCGGAAGGAGGATCGTCCCGCCGCCAGGCAACAGGGCGGTGGTCGGCTTGAGGAAGAAGATCGGCTCCTGTGGGACTGGGGTCCCCATCTCTTTTGCGTGGTCCGCGTAGTTCCGGGCGACGCAGAGGATCTTCGGAACCCGGACGACCCGATCTCCCACTGCGACTTCCGAAATCATCGATTACCCGCCACCGTCCGCGGATGCGCGGCGAGCTTGAGCCGAACGATCGTGATGGCGACGAGCGCGAAGGCGACCGCGGCCACGAAGCCGACCGTCTCGCCGTACGGGGTCGCGTACAACACCCCGATCGTCGTCAGGAGATTGAAGGTCGAGTGCATGATCACCGCGAGCAGATAGTACGGGACGAAGGCCCAAGTGCGGCGGGTGAGCCATGCCTTCGCGAGTCCGTAGCCGAAGGTCGCGCTCGAGCTCGCATGAAGGAACGACGAGGAAAAGGACCGAATCGCAATCACCGCCAAGGAGGCCGTGGCCCCGCCGTCGGGGGACAGGAGGGTGTTCACCCCGTAGATCAGATTCTCCGTCGCCGAGAACCCCAACCCCGCGGCGGCCCCGTAGACGAGCCCATCGAGCAGCCCTTGAATTTCCGGCCGCCCCTCGCGGACCCCCAGGCCCTTCGCGGCCTCCTCGACGATCGGCGCAACGATCAGGGCCCCGATGATCAGGAACACGACGTCCGGATCGTGGAAACGACGGATGAGAAACGTGTTCAGCGGCCCAACTTGACCGAGGGTCGCGGCTAAAATCAGGCTGAAGATGACCGCGACGATCACGCTGAACACGGCGCCCCACAGGAAGGCACGGATCACGTTTCGCCACGGTTCTCTCCCATATCGGGCCGTGTTCCGGATCCACACCATGAAGACGATCGGCATCGTGAAGGCGGAGATCAAGAGGACGCCGAGAAAATATGGCGAATCCGCGAAGCCCGCCAACGTTGCACCAGGTCAGCGGTCCCCGAATTCGCCGACCTGTTCTCGAAGCTTTGCATGGGCCGCCGCGAGGCGGGCGACCGGGACCCGGAAGGGAGAACACGACACATAGTTGAGGCCGAGGAGGTGGCACAGTTCGATGCTCGACGGATCCCCGCCGTGCTCGCCGCAGATCCCGATCTCCAGGTCCTTGCGGACTCTTCGACCCTTCTGGACGCAGGTGCGCATGAGCTGGCCGACGCCCTCGCGGTCCAGGGTCTGGAACGGATTGAAGGGGAGGATCCCCCGTTCCACGAAGTCCAGGAGGAACTTGCCCTCCGCGTCGTCACGGCTGTACCCGAACGTCGTCTGCGTGAGATCGTTCGTCCCGAAGGAGAAGAACTCCGCATGTCGGGCAATCGCATCGGCGGTGAGTGCGGCCCGCGGAAGCTCGATCATCGTCCCGAACTTGTAGGCGATCGTGACGCCCTCGCGCTCCATGACCTTCTTCGCCTCCCTCTCGAGGGCTTCCCGCTCGACCTTGAGTTCGTTCACGTGGCCCGCGAGGGGGATCATGATTTCGGGCTTCACGACGACTCCCTCCTTCGTCAGGGCGCAGGACGCCTCGAAGATCGCCCGGACCTGCATCTCCGTGATTTCGGGGAAGGTGATGCCCAGGCGGCACCCCCGGAGGCCCAGCATCGGGTTCGCCTCGCGGGTCGCCGCGACCGCCTCGAGGAGGCGCTGCTTCTCCGGTAGGAGCGTGTCGATCCCTCGGCCGAGGTCGCCGCCGCCCGCCTTCCGGACCTCTTCGAGGAACTCCTTGTCTTCGTCGGAATGGGCGTTCCGGACGAGCACCTCCGGGTTCCCCTGCGCCATCGTCAGTTTCGTCACCTGGACGAGCAAGGTCTCGTATTTCGGGAGGAATTCATGGAGCGGCGGGTCGATGAGCCGGATGATGACCGGGAGTCCTTGCATCGCCCGGAGGATGCCTTCGAAGTCCTTCTTCTGGAGCCGGCCGAGCTTCTCGAGGGACCCGAGGTAGCGGCGCGAGAGGCCCTCCAAGGCTGGTTCGAGGGTCGCAAGGCGCTTCCCGAGCGTGGACCGACGGTCCTCCTTCGCGGTGTCGATCTCGGCCTTGATCGCCCGAACCTCGCCCGAGACCTTCCGGTAGTCCGGGGCCGCCAAGATCATTTCGTGGACGATGCCGAGCCGATCCGTCTCCATGAACATGTGCTCGGTCCGGTCCAAGCCGATCCCTTGGGCGCCGAATGCCCGGGCGCGTTCCGCGTCGCGCGGATAGTCGGCGTTCGCCCAGACCTGGAGGCGACGCTCCTCGTCCGCCCACCGCAGGAGGGTCTGGAGGTCGGTCTCCTTCTGGAAATCCGGATCGATCGTGGGGATGCGACCTTCGAAGACCTCCCCGGAGCTGCCGTCGATGGACACGAAGTCGCCGCGATGAACCACCTTCCCGCCGACCCGGAAAAGACCCTCGTCGTAGTCGACGACGATCGATTCGCAGCCGGTGACGCAGGGAATCCCGAGGCCCCGGGTCACGACCGCGGCATGGCTCGTCGCGCCCCCTCGAGCGGTCAGGACGCCCTTCGAGTGCAAGATCCCGTGGACGTCGTCGGGAGATGTCTCCACCCGGACGAGCACGACCGGTTTCTTCTCGTCGCGTCCCATCCTCTCGGCTTCGTCCGGGTCGAACGACGCGAACCCCGCGGCGGCCCCGGGAGAGGCGTTGAGGCCCCGAGCCAAGAATCGGCCTTCCTTCCGCGCCCCACCCTTCGCGCGCTCGTCGAACTGGGGCAGGAGGAGCTGGATCACGTGCGCCGGCTCGACGCGGAGGATGGCCTCCTGCTTCGTGATGAGACCCTCCCGCGCCATGTCGACGGCCGCCTTCACCGCGGCCCGGGCGGACCGCTTCCCGGTCCGGGTCTGGAGCATCCAAAGCTTCCCCCGCTCCACCGTGAACTCGATGTCTTGGATGTCTCGGTAGTGCCTCTCCAGGTGGTCGGCGGCCTCCGAGAACTGGTCGTACACGACGGGGAAGGTCTCCCGCAGCTGGCCGATGGTCAAGGGCGTGCGGATCCCCGCGACGACGTCCTCGCCCTGGGCGTTCGACAGGAACTCCCCGTACAGCTGCTTCTCTCCCGTCGAAGGATTCCGGGTGAACGCGACGCCCGTGCCGGAGTCGGGTCCCATGTTCCCGAAGACCATCGTCTGCACGTTCGCAGCGGTCCCGAGGTCGTGGGGGATCTTGTTGAAGTTCCGGTAATCCACCGCGCGCTTCCCGTTCCAGGAACGGAAGACCGCGGCGATCGCCTGTTGCAGCTGCTCGCGGCCATTCTGCGGAAAGGGCTCACCGACCTCGGCTTGGTAGAGTTCCTTGAACTCTGCCACGATGGCCTTCAGATCGTCGGAGGAAAGCTCGGTGTCCTTCGCCGCGTGGGATGCTTCCTTACGTCGTTCGAGGAGCGCCTCGAACTTGCGGCCGTCGACATCTTTGACGATCCGACCGAACATCGCGATGAGCCGTCGATAGGAGTCCCACGCGAATCGTTCATTCGAGATCCGCCCGAGCGTCTCGACCGTCTCGTCGTTCAATCCGAGGTTGAGGACCGTGTCCATCATCCCCGGCATGGAGAACTTCGCGCCCGATCGGACGGAGACGAGGAGGGGATTCGACGGGTCGCCGAACCGACGCCCAATCTTCGTTTCGACCGTCGACAGCGCCGATTCGACCTGTTTCCACAGGCCTGGCGGGAACCGACCCGTCCGAGCGAACGCGTTGCAGGCTTTCGTGGTGATCGTGAAGCCGGGCGGGACGGGGAGGCCGAGCCGGGTCATCTCGGCGAGCCCGGCACCCTTGCCGCCGAGCAGGTCCCGCATCGAGGCGTTTCCTTCTTCGAATAGGTAGACGTACTTCGGCAGCCCGTTCCCCTGTCGTAGTAGCTGAGGGCGTTATATAACAATTTTCCGAACGGAATCAGGCGAGCCCTCGCAGATCCTCGAGGAGCTCGGCGCAGCGGATGATGGCGAGGAGCGCGTACAGCTGGTAGAGGAGGGCGAGCCGCGTGGCCAAGGCGACCCCCGGGTCGTCGAACTTGGCGAACAGTTCGTCGATCGCGGCGCGGGCCGCCCGGATCGAGCCGAGGCTCTCGAGGTCTCGGAAGTCCGTCACGAGGGACCAGAGCGCGTCCCGGACCGCGGTCGAGTGCTTCCGCCACGAAGCGAGCAGGACGGCATCGCTTCCGGATACGTACTGACGACTTCCCAGGAACATGAGCCCTTCCGATAGACCGCTCATCAAGAAGCGCATGAGGCTCGGATGCCCTGCGGTCAGTACGTTCTCCACGGCGAGCACGCCGACGGAGGCGAGGTCGTAGTAGCTGGCGGTCTCCGCGGACCGGTTCGATGCCCGGAGGCCGTCGATCTCCTGCCCGTACAGATAGAAGCGAGAGACCGCATCGAGGGCTTCGTCCGCGGTCCGCTGGAGCGCGGACTTCTTCTGAACGGCCAGCCAGCGGGAGAGGACTTGGAGTTCCCCGCGGAGCCTTAACACCGCCGCGGGATCCAGGGTCGCGAGGCAGTCCCGCAAGGTGGTACGGTACCCCTCCACGACCGCAATCTCGTCCCCCGCCGACATTCGGGACGGCATGGGACTCCGGTCTCTAAAGGTGTTTGGCGGAAGGCCCTAGAACCCCATCTGATACACTTTCAGGTCGGCGCGCTTCCGCTCGAGGAACCGGTACACCGTCCTGTGTTCGCTCCCCCTGAGGAGCATGAAAACCGCCTCGCGGGCGATCGCCATCTCGAAGGCACCGCCGATCATCGCGACCGTGTGGCCGGAGACGCTGACGTCCACGCCGGTGAGCTCTTCGATGATCCGTCGCGTCTTCCCCCGAGTGCCGATCAGCCGCGCCCGGACCTGGGCCACCCGGTTCTTGGAGTGCGCGAAGTCTTTGATATCGAGGATCTCCAGGTAGCTCTCTTCGTCGAGGAGACGGAATGCCCGGTCTTCGGAGAACCCGCGGGCCATCGCCTGCACGACATCTCGGGCCTTCAGGGCCAGCACGGGATCGGCCGCGGCGGTCTCGTCGATGGTGACGTCCCCGGTCGCGGAATCGACCGCGATCCGCGTTCCCGTTGACTCTTGGAGCCGTTTCTTGGTGGCGCCCTCCGGCCCGATCAGGACGCCCAGCCGATCCGATGGAATCCGTGCGTACAGCATGTCAGTCTCGGAGGATCTCTTGCTCGAGCGATGCCGGCGTCACATCGACACGGAGTCGTTTGAAGAACCGGGCGATATTCGCCACGTCCCGCCGAAACCATTCCTCGGCACGAGGATGATCCAGCGGAACCGCCTGGCCCACATCGATCACGACGATACGGTCCTGCCACCAGAGGAGGTTGTACTCGCTCATGTCGGCGTGAACGAGCTTCGACTTCCGGATGCCCCGCAAGTTCGTGACGACGTCTCGATAGGCGGACGCCGGTGAATCCAACGACACCTCCCGCAAAGAAGGCGCAGGCTGCGTCTCGTCGCCGATGTATTCCATGACCACGATGTTGTCCAAGACCCGCTCCGGAATCGGCACGCGAACCCCCGCATCGCCCATTCGGACGAGATTCTTGTATTCCTTTTGGGCCCAAGCGAAGATCGTCGGTTTCGTGGCCCTCTTGACGCGTTTGAACCGGGGATCGCCCTCGATATACATGGCGATGTTTCGAAAGGTGGCCGTCGCGATCCGGTAGATCTTCAACGCCTTGCCCCGGCCGGACCCGTCGGTCGCGTGGAACACGTTCGCCTCCTTGCCGGTGCTCACCGGATAATCGAGGGTCGAGATGACGCCGTCGCTGATGAGGGAGGCGATGGTCAGAAGGGCGGCGTGGTCGAACACTTGGTCGTAGGTCTTGCGCGTCGCGCTGTCTTTCTGCCTCGTCCGGAGCGCATCGACCTGGGACTCGAGATGCCGCATGCGTCGGTCGTCGATCACGTCGGAAAAACGAACGGCCCGGTCCACTAAGAGCTTTGTGGGGTCAGAAGACGTTGATCGACTTGGGGATGACGCCGCGACGGGCCATGTAGCTGGCCTCGGTCTTCGTGTATCGGTGCTTGATGTCGCACTTCTCGTCCTGGAATTGCCAGACCTTGACGACGAGGAGGTCCCCCTCGCGGATCCACATCCGCTTCTTCAGCTTCCCCGGGATCCGACCGAGCCGGCTCTTCCCGTCCGCGCACATGACGCGGACCCGGGACGCGCCGAGGAGCTGGTCCGCAATCCCGAGAATCTCGCCGTCTTTCGTGCGAGGCATCCGGACGCGGACGACCTCTTCTTCCACCACTCCCGCATCGATGGGGAGGGATGGCTTAAACATTTGCGGGGTCCATCACTCCGGGAGATCGACGGCGTCCGCGACGAGAGACCGATCCTCGGGCCGGGTCTCGCCGACGGGCGCGTACGGAAACGGAACGGGCGGCGCCTCGAAGAACGTCGGGCTCACGATGTCGACCCCTTCCGGCAGGGCGTACGGCTGATCGTCCACGTGCCCGAACCAGTAGACGACGGCCCCGTCCCCGAACAGGTCGCTGTACGGCTGGAGCTGTTTCTTGATGTGCCGCCGGATTTCGTAGGGGTCGCCGAACGTGGCCTTCGATTCGATCCAGTACTTCCTGGAACTGTTCATCTCGAGGGGTTTGTGGAGGAGGATGTCGGGAGTCTTGTCGTACTTCGCTCGGAGGTCCTTCTCCGTTTCGTATTCAAGGCCGCGGGCGTTCAGCCATGTGTGAAGTTTCGCCTCCCCCCATCGACCGCGGGCATACTGCCGGGCCGTCCCCCCGGGCGAGTACACGATGTCGGCTCGATTGACCTCGTCGAGCTCGCGGCGCAGGCGCCGATCCTTGACCGAGTCGATGTCGTTGATCATCTTCCAGAAATTCTTGCGGGAGATCCGACGCTGTTCCAAGACCATGAGGGCGGTGAGGATCGCGGGGAAGTCGAAACGCCGCGCGATCTCGAGGAGGCTCGTCCCGTTCTGCCACATGAAGGCCAACCGACGGGCTTGCGCCTTCACTCGATAGAACTTCTTCGTCGTGTCTCGGACGACCCGCTGGGTGTAGATCACGAGCAGGAGTTCCTTGTCATAGCCGAAGTTTTCGGCCAAGAAATCGATGTCCTGCGCCGTCCCGAGCTTGCCGTAGAGGTCTTGATATTCAACTAATTTCATCGATAAGGCCACTAGACCACACTGAAAGACGGGGGAACTAGTTGGACCAACTAGGCACCGTACTTAAAGGTTTGCGGGTGAACGACGGGCCCGAGAACGCCGCTTCCCACCGGTCGGAAATTCACAAGGCTGCGTCGGTGGTCCCAATGGTGGGATAGCCCGCCGCGAATGGATAAATAGGGCGTGATTCGTGGGCATCCGTAGGTGCCGACGGACATCTCGAAGATCATCAGCGACGCGGCCTACCAGGCCTACGAACGTCGGCTCCTCCATCAGGTCAAGCAGGCCGTGGTCCCCCACCACGTGGCGATCATCATGGACGGGAACCGCCGATTCGCCCGGGAGATCGGCCTGGGGAATGTGTTGGACGGACATGTGAAAGGTCGGGACAAGCTCGAGGAGGTCCTCGAATGGTGCCTCGAGGTGGGCGTCCGGATCTTGACCGTGTTCGCGTTCTCGACGGAAAACATCCGTCGCGCGAACGAGGAAGTCGAGCACCTCATGCACCTGTTCGCGGAGAACTTTCGGCGCGTGGGCGACGACGACCGGGTCCACCGTCACCAAATCCGCGTGAGCGTGTTCGGAAACCGCGAACTGCTGCCGCCCGAAGTCATCGAGGCGATCGAGTACGCGGAGGGTCGGACGAAGGCCTATGACCAGTATCGCTTCAACGTCGCGGTCGCATACGGCGGCCGCGAAGAGATCCTTCGGGCCATCCGCGACGTGGTCCAGGATGCGCGGGCGGGCAAGGTGGACCCGGAAGACGTGGACGAGAAATTCTTCTCGAAGCGGCTGTACACCGCGGATCTCCCGGACCCGGACCTGGTCCTTAGGACGAGCGGGGAAGAGCGGATCTCGAATTTCCTCCTGTGGCAACTCGCGTACTCGGAACTCTACTTCGTCGATGTCTACTGGCCCGGATTCCGTAAGATCGATTTCTTGCGGGCCCTTCGGTCCTATCAAATGCGCCAGCGGCGGTACGGCGAGTAGGCTTACCGGAGCCCTTAAGACGCCCCGCCAGCTTGCGCGCGGCAATGAAGGGGGAAGTCGTCTTCTACCGACTCTTCGACATCGGTGCCTCAGTGGACCTCGACGAAATCCAAAAGACCATCGACATGCCCTTCCTCTCCGGTCGCTTCCCATCGGAGCGGGCCGCACCGCGGTACGCCCGATTCGCGCAACCGCTGCTCGTGTTCCTCGATCAGCGGGGCCTTGCGACGAACCTCGGACCCCTGACCGCTTCGATCGGGGTGAAACTGTACGGCGTCGGCGCCCTCGCGATCGTCGTTCGAGTTCCCTTCGAGGCAGCGGTCCTCGGCGAGCTAAGGCCCTTCGCGAGCCTTCGGATTCTGGAGGACGGCCGCGAGCGAAATCTGAACGAATACTGTGGCGGGCTCGCCGAGCGAATCATCGAGGACCTCGTGCCGTTCCTCCATGACGCGTACGATGCGAGGGTCGAACCGGAGCCGTACACGGTGTACTGCGTCTCCGTCACCGAGACCCCGGTCCGGGAGTTCTCCACGACGTGGCGGCGGGAGGTCACGGCTCTCCTGGCGAACGATCCGCGGCCGGATGCGATCAGCGACGAGGAGGTCGAGGACACATGGCGAAACTGGTTTTCGTACTACCAGGATGACCTCGTCGTCCTCGAGTGGGACGCGGCGCTCGTCGTCGAGCCGAGTGCAGCCTACGAAGACACGCTCACGGTCTTCGAACTCGCGAACCTTCAGCTCCTTGAGATGCGGACGTACGATGCATACCTGGACAAGGTCGTGGACAAGGCCTATGATGACCTGGAGGACCTGTTCGCCCGGAGCTCGATCCTCCGCAGCGGTCACGACACGGTCAAGGAGCTCGCGGAGATTCGAATGGACCTAGCGGAGGCGACGTTTCAAGTCGACAACATTTCGAAGCTCTGGGGCGACTGGTTTCTCGGGAAGGTGTACCGGGCGTGCGTCCGCAAGTTCGAACTCGAGTCCTGGAGAAAGAACGTCGCGGACAAGATGAGGGACCTCAGCGAGATCTACGAAGTGGCACACTCCGAACTCGAGGCTCGGAGGCTCCTCCTCGTGGAACTCCTCGTCGTCCTCCTGTTCGTCGTGGACGTCGTCATCCTTGCGTTCCGCGGTTGACGCGGCGGCGTTGAAGGACGACACTCACGCAGTCGCGATGGGCGCGGAAAGTCCCATGGCCTGATACACCCGATCAATCGCCGTTCGTGCCGTCCGCTCGTCGTCGGTTTTGACGAGGATCTTCCCGCTCTCGTAGACGGTGAGCTCGGGCTCGCCCTCGAGGATCAACATGACCTTCACATCGGTCACGGCCCATCCGCTCTGCCGGAGCCGTTCTGCGGCGGCGCCCAGATCGACGCGACGCGCCTGTTTCAGACTCGAAATGAAAGCGGTCGCCGTCCGACAGGGCTTGAGGAGATAGTACGTCATGAGGCCCCTTGCAATTCGGAGGAGCTTGATCGAGCGGGGCCGTGCCCCATGAACTTTTCCGCCTCCACGCCGTCAAGGCACATCGCCACGAGACGCTCCAGATCGAGTTTCGCCTCCTCGCCGAGGATCTGATCCATTCGCGCGTGAGTCGACGGTCGGCTCGGGCCGAGGAGGTCGCAGATCTCGGGGCCCTTGGAGACCTCGTAGGTCCCGATCTCCCGAGCGCGATCCACCACTTCCTGCTTGTCGAACCCAATCAGGGGACGCAGCACCGGGCGCCGTGCGACCGCATCGATCGCCCGGAGGCTCGCCAGCGTCTGGCTCGACACTTGCCCGAGGTTCTCGCCGGTCACCAGCACGTCCGCGCGTTCTCGGTCCGCGAGGGCGTCGGCGAGCCGCACCATGAGTCGTTTCGTCAGGACGAAATAGAATCGGCGGTTCGCGGCGTGGGCCACTTCGGCAAAGGCGGTGCCGACCCGCACGACATAGAGCGACGGGATTCCAAGGATCCCGCACAAGGTCCGCGCCTTGACCGCCGCCGCTTCGTCGGTGATCGGCTCGAGGGAAAAGTGGGCCGCGACGAGGCCGAGGCCCTGACGGGCCATCAAATCGCCCGCGACGGGACTATCGAATCCCCCGCTCAACAGGAGGACTCCTTTGTGGGGCATCTCAGATCCCCACATATTTGGCGTACACTGCACGCGCCTCCGTCTCGTCCTTGACCCCTCGAATGAGCGCGCGTCCGTCCGCGAACACCGTGAGCCGTCGACCCTCGACATCGACGAGGAGGACGCCCCCGGCCCTGCGGGCAGATCCGAGTGCCTCCAGCCGACGCCCGAGGCCGTCCAGATCGATCGCGCCCGAACGAATCGGATCGAGCGAGATCGTGTCGCTGCCACAAATTGAGGCGAGGACCTGGGATCGTCGTGCGCCGAGGTATTCGCGCTCTCCCCTCCCGCACGCGGCACAATCGCGGCGGCGGGCGAGGTGAATCCTCTGGATCTCCGGACGCCATCCGTCGATGACGAGGAGGTCGCCCGATGGGGCCTGTCCAACGAGGACGCGAATCGCCTCTCCCGCCTGAATCGCTCCGACCTCGGCGGAGACCGCGTTGAAGATGCCCGCGGTCTCGCAGGTCGGCAGGCTTCCCGGTGGGGGCGCGTTCGGATTGAAACAGCGGAAGCACGCCGTCTCCGGAGAGCGGATCGTGAAGACCATCCCGTACGTTGCGATGGCGCCTCCGTAGACCAGAGGGATGCCGCGGTCCATGGCCGCTTCGTTCAAGAGGAACCTCGTCTCGAGATTGTCGGTCCCATCGATGATCGCATCGATGTCGGCCAGAATCTCCCGTACGGTTCCGGAGTGGACATCGCGAGGGACCGCCTCCACGCGGACCGCGGCGTTCACGCTTTGAAGCCGTCTCGCGGCGGCCTCCGCCTTCGGCGTTTCGACGTCCGCCTCGGAGTACAAGGTTTGTCGCTGCAGGTTCACGAGTTCGACCACATCACGGTCGACGAGGCGCACGCGACCGACCCCGGCTCGGACCAGCAAGTCGGAAGACACGCTCCCGAGGGCGCCCAGGCCGACGATCGCGACGCGGGACGAGCCAAGGGCCCGCTGGCCCTTCGCCCCAATTTCCGGGAGGACGGTCTGTCGGCGATATCGATCCGGCCCAGCCACAGCGGGCTAACGAGGCCACGACATATGGCCTTTGTCCACCGAACGCCGCGTTCAAATGTGACGCAGGGCGAGTGAAGGTCCGGACGAGAGCCGGTCTTCGTCCCCATCGCGATCGCGCCGCCGAACGGACCCGTCGAGGGGGAGGCTCGGAACGAACTTCGGTTTCACGCGGGCTTTCGTGGCCGCCTCGAAACCGGACGCGAGTTTGATGAGCTTCGGTTCGCCGAACGCGGTCCCCATGAAGGAGATCCCCACCGGGAGGCCGAACGCCATCCCCGCCGGGACGTTGATGACCGGATACCCCGCGATCGCCGCGGGCGACGAGCTCGCGCCGGTGAAATGGTCGCCGTTCACGAGATCGGTCGGCCAAGCCGGAGATCCGGTCGGCGCGATTAGGGCGTCCAGATTGTCTTTCGCGAGGGCCGCATCGATGCCGTCGGGACCGCCGATTCGACGCTCCTCGGCGAGGGCGGTGTTGTAGTCTGCCTCGGAATACGGATCGGATTCCGCGAACTCGAACCATTCCTGCCCGAACCACTTCAGTTCGGAATCCTTGTGATCCAGGTTGAAGGCGATGGCGTCCGCGAGTGTGGCGATCGGCACCCCGTTCCGCGAGGCGAGGTACGCGTTCAGGTCCCGCTTGAATTCATAGACGAGGACGGTGATTTCCTCCGCGCCCTGATTGATCTGGTCGATCGTCGGGATGTCGGCCGGGTCGACGACCGTCGCTCCTGCGTTCTGGATCGAGTGAATCGCGGATTCCAAAACGCCGTCGGTCTCCTCGCTGTAGCCCGTCACACCTTTGCGAGCCACCCCGATCCGGGCGCCGCTGAGCCCGGTGGGATCGAGGAATTGGGTGTAGTCGGAGTAGACTTTGTCCCGGTTGTCGTTCGTGGCCGGGTCTCGCGGGTCGGGATCCTTGCTCGCCATGCCCCCGAGCAGGGTGGCCGCGTCGGCGACGGTCCGCGCGTGCGGCCCAATCGTGTCTTGGCTATGGGAGATCGGAACAACCCCGGCCCGGCTGGTGAGTCCGACGGTGGGCTTGATCCCAACGATGCCGCAGATTGACGCGGGACATACGATCGAACCGTCCGTCTCGGTGCCGACGGAACCGGCGGTCAGGTTCGCCGATGACGCGATGCCGGAGCCCGAGCTGGATCCGCAGGGATTCCGGTCCAAGTAGTATGGGTTTCGGCACTGACCTCCGCGCCCGCTCCAACCGCTCGACGAATGGAAGGACCGGAAATTGGCCCACTCGCTCATGTTCGTCTTCCCCAAGATGATCGCGCCGGCCGCCCGAAGGTTGGCGGCCACGGTCGCGTCCTGGGCCGGGGCCGGTCCGACGAGCGCTAAAGATCCGGCGGTGGTCATCATCTGGTCCGCGGTGTCAATGTTGTCTTTCAGGAGCACCGGGATCCCATGGAGGGGCCCGCGGACCTGACCCGCTCGCCGCTCCCGGTCGAGCCCTCTCGCAATCGATCCGGCATCGGGATTGACTTGGAGAATCGAGTTGAGGCTCGGACCGTTACGATCGAGCGCCTCGATCCGGTGCTCGTAGGTCCGCGTCAGGCGGACGGCCGACAACCGGCCCGCCGCCATCGCGGCTTGGAGCTCGGCGATCGTCGCTTCTTCGATCTCCATGCCGGGCACCTCAGGCCGCATCTCGGGGACGGCACGGAGAAGCGGCGGCGCGATCCCGGCAGCGGCCGTCGCGGCCGTGGCCGTCGCCCCGAGGCGAAGGAATTCTCGGCGGTCGATGTCCATCCTAGCGCCTCCGTCCGCGCGACCGTTCGTTTACCTGCAGAAATTCCCGGGACACGTCCCCTATGTTGCTGCGCTCCGTTAAGTTAGATCGCACGACGACCCGCCCCCACAAGGCTTCCCCGGAATCAGTGCGAGATGCTAAAGACTTGCGGCGGTCAAGGAGGGAAGGCGAAGGAGAGCCGGAGTCGCGAGCGCACCTCTGCGACCTCGGTCCGGACATCTTCGGCGCGGCCCGCGCGGACGATGAGCCCCGCGATGACCTGCATGTCGTCCTCCGTCGCGCCCATCCGGGTGATCTCCGCCGTCCCGATCCGGCCGACCGCGTCGACGATGAGGTTGTTCGCCTCGAGCCGGTCCGCGAAGTCCGCGGGACCGAGGCCCCATTTTTCTTTCAACGCCTCCAGGTCGACGTGGATCTGATGCGTCGCGGAAAAGCCCTGGGATGCAAACTTCACTGGCAAACCCCATTTGTCCAGTTGGCTCGCGAGCACTCTCGAGTTGGTGACCACCTGTCTCGCGTAGGCGGGCCCGAACTCTTTCATCTCCCGGAGGACCTGTGCCGTGGCAGCGATCCGGTTCCAGTGGGCATTATCTTGGATCCGCCACAGGAAGCTGCCCATCGCCCGCTCGAACAGGTCCTTGCGGTTCGAAAGGAACAAGCCGCCCTGCGGTCCCGGGAACGACTTGTGGGTGCTCGCGCTGAGGACATCGACGCCCTCCAACATCGGCTTCTGGAATTCGCCCCCGGCGATCAGGCCGAGCACATGGGAGGCATCGTAGCCCAAGATCGTTCCGACGTCGTCGCACGCTCCGCGGAGCCACCGCAGGTTGTACGGGAACAGGATGAAGCTCGCGCCGAGGAGCACGAGCCGTGGCCTCGTCTCGATGATCAGGTCCGCGGCGGCCTTCGGATCGACGTTCCACACCGGTGGGTCGAAAGGGAGAAATTGGACATCGAGGCCGAGGTACTCGGGCAGGAACCCCGGCATGTAGCCGTCGTATCCGCCGTGTGCGGCGGAGATGACCAAGATCCGATCGCCTCGCTTGCAACAGGCTTGCAGTAAGAGGAAGCCCGCGAGGTGGCCGGACAACGGTTTGAGAGAAGCGAACGCCGAGCGGAACACCTCACGGGCGTGCCGCTCGGCCAGCTCTTCCATCGCATCCGTGTGTTTCGTCCCGCGGTACGCGTTCTTCAGTCCTGCAAGAGAAGGGACCAGGTCGTCGGGGAGTGTGTACCGATGCGCGAAGTCCGAGCTGAGGAGAGATCGCGCGGCATCACTCATCACATTTTCCGACGCTTGAAGGTTGAGCGCCTCGCGGAGCCTCCACTCTTCGTGGGCTTTCACGATGTCGTGGAGGTCGGCCACGGGTCCGGATACTCACCGCGAATATTAAACAACGAACGGCGGGCCTTCGGGCACGGATCAGTTGTAAAGGTTGAATTCGTCCTTCTCAGGGACCGTGTCCCAGTCTTCTTCCCCTTCCTCGAAGACCGCGTTGAACAGGGCGCTGACGACCTCCCGGAGCTGCTGAATTTCCGAGCGAAGTCGGCTGAGCTCCCGCATGAGTTCTTCGTTGGACGGAGACATCGGCAACTTCTTCGGGCTGCTATCACGGGGAAGGTTCATATCTTTTTGCCTTCGATTCTTGGTGCTAATTCTCGGAACGCAACGGTCAGAAATTTTTCGTCACCGGCGACGGTCGCGATCGCGATCCCGGCCTCCGCCACCTCGCCTGTCGCGACCCCTACCGCCTCCGCCGCGATCGCGGAACCGTTCGCGGCCGCCGCCCCGTCCGCCTCGGTCCCGACCTCCGCGGTCCGCCCCTTCGGGACGCCCTCCGCGATGTTTCTCCGGGATCGTTCCTCCGCCGAGTTGCGTCGCCGGAACGAAGAGACGAAGATCCGCGTAGTCTGCGGCGACCTTCCTTCGCTCGGTCCGTTCGTCTCTCGGACAGTACAGGTCGTGTCCTCGGAGTTCGAGGGGTCCGCGACAGACGGAACAGAGCGCCTTGACCACACCCAGGTTCGCCTCGGCCGTCGTCAGTTGGACGGACGGCTTGACTTGGATGACCTTCGCTCGGATGATGTCGCCGAGGCGGAATTTGTCGTGGATGTCCTCCGTGTAGTCCTCGGAGACATTGGAGATGTGGATGGTCCCTTCGGCTTCCCCGCTGACCTGTCGGGTTCGGCCGTGGATCGCCAGGACTGTGGCGGTCGCCATCATCCCCCGGATGTCGTCGATCGTCCCGTACACGATATCGCCGACTTTCAATTCGGCCGGAGGATTGAAGGCGCGAACGCGGGCGACGCGGTTCGCCGGATCGAGGATGAGGACGCCCGGGGTCGCCGCGTACACGCGGCCATTCTTCTCGTACGTTCCCTCGCCGGGTTCAAACTCCTCCGCGACGGCGATCTCGTCTCCGGGGAGGACCATCTTCGCTTCCATTCGGACCGATTCGCTCCTCGTTCCGGACGCACAGGGGACCTCGGTATTTAGTCCTTCGCCACCTCGAAGCGGAAGAGGAGCACGGCAATCGTCCGGAGCTCGTCCCGATGGAAAGGGAACAGATGCGCGATCGGAAAGGCGTACTCGAGGCGATCGGTGATCGAACCTCCGGAGGCCTCGATCCGTCGTCGCACGAATTCCTCCGACGCTGGATTGAGAAACGTGTAGGCCACCCGGCCGCTGGCGATCGCGGCGTCGAGGAACGGACGATCGGCCTTTCGGGTCTGGGCCCCGAACGGAGGATTCATCACGACGGTATCGAAGGGCTCGTGGAATCCGTCGACGGTCCTCCGAACCCATTCCACCTCGACTCCGGCGCGGGCCGAGTTGCGGCGGGCGACCGCGAGGGCTTTTGAATCCGAATCGATTCCCAGCACCCGACCGGCGCCTAGGAGTTTCGCGGCGATCGCGAGGATCCCATTCCCGCACCCCAGGTCTACGACGGATCGACCCGCAATATCGCCGCGTCCCGCCCCGAAATAGACGAGCTCAGCCGCGATCCCCGCGGGCGTCGGATACTGTTCCGAGGCGGCCGTCGGATCGGCGATCGGGTCGAGCGACTGTAAGGTACGCTCCAGTTGGACCTTCTTCATCGCCCTGTCCTCGAGCGGCGGTTTAGGCCGCGCCTCACGCTTGACCCTGCCGGACGGCTTTCGCGCCGCGCGGGGTGATCGTGACGGCGAAATCGGAGGCCCCGTACCACAGGATCGTCACCAGGCCCTCCCGTTCGAGCCGATCGAGCTCGGCCTGGATTTCGTCGAACTGCACACCGCGCAGGATATCGAAGAACTGATTCTTCTTCAAGCCGATCGATCCCCGTTTCTCCAGCAGCACCAACACCTTGTCCCGGACGCTCCGCTGTGCCATGCGTTCCTCTTCATGCCGGAACGCGCGATCGACCATCTCGATGGCGAGGGAATTGAACACGTCCTCGACGAATTCGCCGGTCCGGGCGGAGGTCAGGACATACGGCGCACGGTGGACCTCGGCGGCCCGCCGGATCTCCTCTTCCGAGATCGCCCGCTGCGGTTCGAGATCCTTCTTGTTGACGACGAGATAGAGGGGCACGTCCCCGGTCACCTCCAGGGCCGCGGAAATCCAATCCGTCAGCGCGTCCAAACTCTCCTTCCGCGTCAGGTCGCAGACCGCCATCAGGGCCTGTGCACCGTGGTAGTAGGTCTCCCGGACAAGGTCCCGAAAGCCTTTCTCGCCCATGATGTCGAAGATCGACATGTCCATGTGGACCTCCACATCCGCTCCATGGGGCACCACGAGTTCGATCTTGCTGACCCGAGTCCCGACCGTACGCAGGTAGGCGTCTTCGTACTCGTTCATGACGAACCGTCGGACCAGGGACGTCTTCCCGACTCCGCTCTCCCCCAGGAGCACGAGCTTCGTCTTCATCCGCTGGATGTTCGGCATGAGAAACCTGAGGGGCTCCCCATCCGAGGGCCGGGTATAAGCCGTTTCGTTGGTCCCTACCAACGGATGTTCGCTTCCGGTGTTCCTTGCGGTCTTTCTCCGCTCGGTGGGCGCCTCGGATTCCACCATCCGACCTCCTGCGTTCTATGTCCTGGGAATAAAAATCAGCACGAGCGTCGATGCTTTTATCCCCCTCATAGGAAACGCAGTCTGCATGCGATTTCGACCCGAGGGACCGCGAATTGCGGTGCCGAATTGGCTCATCGAGTGGTCGAAGTCGCGAGACTTGTTCCTGACCCTCGCACACGATCCGTGGGTGTTCCGTCCGAACTGACGACCCCTTGCGCGTACAAACGAAGATGTTATAGCGGCCTGGATGTTCCACGGCTCCGGAACGGGCGGATGGCGCATCCGGAGTCCGTCGGAGAAGGCGAGGAGGAGCATCACGGGAGCCCTTGGCCCGTCATCATCGCGGTCGGGATGGGCGTCGCGTACGTCGGCATCGTATCTGGAAGCATCCCGCTCCTCCTCGCCGGCGTCGTGATTTTCGCGGGCGGCATCGGAGGCTGGATCCATCAGGACTTGCAACGGCCCTCGAGCCCTTTCTATGGGCTTGCGGCGGCCGTCGAGTCGCGGCTCCCGCGGGTGAGCGCCCGCAAACTCGGCATGTGGCTGATGTTGGCGACGGAGATCATGTTCTTCTCCGCCATCATCGGCGCCTCTTGGACCCTACGCCTGCGGACCGCCACAATCGGCCTTCCGACGTTCCAAGGTCCGTGGGCGACCCCGAACCAGATCCTCAACGTGCCGTTGACGGGACTCAACACGTTCATCCTGATCTGTAGCAGCCTGACCATGGTCGAGGCGTTGGCCGCCATCGAACGCGGCGACCAGACGAAACTCCGGCTCTTCCTCCTCGCGACCTTGCTCCTCGGCATCACCTTCCTCAGCATCCAAGCGTTCGAGTACCAACACCTCTTCTTTGGAGAGGGACTCACCTTCACCCACGCGCCTGCCGGGTCGGGAGTGAACCCGCTGTACGGTCCCACATTCTATGCCCAGACCGGCGTCCACGGCTCGCACGTCACCGCCGGCGTCCTCGCGATGGCGTACGTCACGAGGAAGGCGTTCAAGGGAGGATTCACGAAGGAGAACCATGAGGCGGTCGAACTCGCGGGGCTCTACTGGCACTTCGTCGATGTGGTCTGGATCTTCCTCTTCACGATCGTGTATCTAATCTGAGGTAGGGCATGAGCGAGACGGCGACCGCGACGCATGCCACCGGGGCCGTGGAGGAGCTGAAGAAGCGCCCCTATGTGGTCGTGTTCGTCGTCCTCGCGGTGGTGACGCTCGTCGAATTGAGTGTGTACAGCCTCGGCTTGCCTCACCTGGAGACGATCATCATCCTCGTCATCCTCGCCACCGTGAAGGCGAGCTTGGTGGTCGCTTACTACATGCACCTGCGATACGAGCCGCGGTGGGTCGCGTTGATCCCGTTGGCGGGCCTCGCCCTCGTGGCGGTGCTGGTCGCGGCCCTCACGGCGACCGTCGCACACTAATGGCGCGGGTCGAATCGGAACCGGAGTGGGCTCGACCGGATTCGAACCGGTGACCTTCGCTGTGTGAGAGCGATGTCATAACCGCTAGACCACGAGCCCGACGGCGGTGGAACACGCCGGGCCGTATAAATCTCCAGGGTGGGAGCTGCGATGGGTGCCACCTCACAGTCTTTATTAGCGATGGTCGGGATAGCGGCGCCGGAGTCACCCTCGATGGCCAAGGAGGACAAATCCGACATGACGACGATCGCGAAGAAGCAGCTCCAGGGCCGCGGTTACCTGGTCTCCCTCTCCACGAGCCGGGATGGTGAGAACTTGATCGGCAAGCTTCGCGTGAGCGAGGCCGGCACCCAGCGCACGGTGGCCAATCTGGTGAGCGTCTGGAAGGTCGATGACCTCCAGCTCGTTTTCGGGCTCGACGCCGGCGAAGGGATCGCGAAAGACTTCGTGACGCAGGCGATGAACCTGTTCGACCTGTTCAAGTACGTGATTCCGGGCGCCCAGATAAAAGAGGAATGAACAGCGGAGACAGCACGATTAAATAGTCTGGACCATCTGGAGTGGATTGCACTCGATGGATTCCTCCCACGTCCTCCTCGCCTTGGAAGAACAGAAGAAATGGCGGGAACGCCGAAAGCGGATCCGCGAGCGAATCCGGCAGCTCGACCGCCGCCGGTCCGTCCTCCGGAAAGAACTCGGGGGGGTGCGGAACAAAATCTTGGAATTCGGCCGGGTCCTCCTCGATCGGCACATGGGGACCCAGCCCGGGACCGCGGTCCCCCCGATCGTACCGGGGAGGTGAGGCGGTTGCCCGGGCCCGTCGGCATCGAGCGGGAGATGGAACGGTGGCGGCAGCGCGAACGGCGGATCCTCGACGCGCTCCAGAGCCTGGCGGACGAACGTCGCCGCCTCGACGACGAGTTGGCCAAAGTCGAGCAGCAGGTCGCCTACTACGACTCCCTCACCCGCGAGATGAAGCGGGAGTTGGGCCGGCCGGGTCTCTCGAGCCTCCTTTCCTCCCTCCGACGCCCCTAGGGGGAGCCTCGTGCACGTCACCCTCGATGGCACCGCGCGCGAGCTGAGGACCGTCTGGCTCGAGGACGGTCTTGTGAAGCTGATCGACCAGCGTTACCTGCCCTTCGACCTCCGAATCTACGAGGCGAAGAATACGGAGGACGTCGCCGTCGCGATCGAGGACATGGTCGTCCGCGGTGCACCCGCGATCGGGGCGACGGCGGCCTACGGATTGGCCCAGGCCGGCCTCCAAGGGCTCGACCTGGAGGCGGCCGCCGACCGGCTTCGGAAGACTCGGCCGACCGGGCAGGACCTCTTCTTCGCCATCGAATATATGCTGAAGGCCGCGGCCAATGGCGGCGACCTGGTTTCGGCCGCCGATCGATATGCCGAGGAAGACATCGAACGCTGCCGGAAAATCGGCGAGAACGGCGCCAAGCTGATCCTCGACGGGACGAGGATCCTCACCCACTGCAACGCCGGGGCCCTGGCGGCGGTCGACTACGGGACCGCGATGGCTCCGATGCGGGTCGCGAAGGAGCAGGGTCGGCGCTTCTTCGTCTACGTCGACGAGACGCGTCCCCGGTTGCAAGGCGCCCGGCTCACCTCGTGGGAACTGCTGCAGGAAGGGATCGACCATTCCATCATCACGGATGGGGCGGCGGGGGCCTTCCTCGGCCGCGGCGAAGTGGACCTGGTCTTGCTCGGCGCGGATCGAATCGCGGCGAACGGGGACACGGCGAACAAGATCGGGACGTACGGCTTGGCCGTGATCGCCCGGGAGAACGGCGTCCCGTTCTACGTCGCGGCGCCGACGAGCACGATCGATTTCGGTCTGCTTTCCGGAGGGAAAATCCCGATCGAGGAGCGCTCCCCTCAAGAGGTCCTCCACCTCGACGGGCAGCCGATCGCCCCGAAGGGGAGTCCGGCCCGGAACCCGGCCTTCGACGTGACGCCCGCGAAGTACATCACGGGCTTCATCACCGAGACCGGAGTGTGGAAGCCCGCCCAGCTGCGTTCGATGAAGAAGGCCCCATCGCGTCCAAAGAAGGCGACCTCGAAGAAAGGGAAGGGCCCGAAGGCTCGCTGAGCGCATACGCTTTTACGGACCGAGCCTCTTCGCGACGGCGTGCTGCTCGTCACGACATGGTTCGGCTCCTTCCTCCTGGACGAAGGGACGGTCGTCCACCAGCGACTCTTCCCGAAGGACGAGAAGGCCATCGCGGAGCGACTGAGCCTCGTGGAGGATTGGAAGGTCCTGCCCGAGGAGCGGGATCTGATGAGCCTCGCCGACGAGGTCTTCGTCCTCGAGCCGCGGCTGGAACGGGCCGGCGGAAACCGGACCAAGGAGCGGCCGCCCTTCCTCGATCCGGAGCCGTTCGGGTACGGTCGGGACCTCCTCCACGCGGCGATGGTCCGCCTCGGGAAGGAACGGATGCGGGAGGCCGTCGGGCCTGAGGACCATCTCCGCCAAGCGGTTGGCGCCCTCGACGAGATTCAGGAGCAGGAGAACGCGATCGTCGAACGCCTCCGGGAGTGGTACGGGCTCCACTTCCCGGAGCTCTCCCCGGTCGTCGACACGGCGACGTACCTGGACCTGGTGGCGACGCACGGTCGCAGGGAACGTATGCCGATTGCGTCCCAGGAGAGCGTGGGCGCATCGCTCACCGATCGGGACGAAGCGGAGATCAAGTCGTTCGCGGGCTTGGCGCAACAAGTCGCGGAACGACGGAAGTCCATCGAAGCCTATGTGGAACGATCCGTCCGCGAGCTCGCGCCGAATGTGTCCGAACTCGCAGGACCCCTCATCGCCGCACGGCTCGTCACGTTGGCGGGAGGGGTCGAGGAACTCGCTCGCGCGCCTACGGGCACCGTCCAATTGCTCGGGGCGGAGCGCGCCCTGTTCCGGCACCTGCGCACCGGGTCGCGGCCTCCGAAACACGGAGTCCTATTCCAGCATCCCCTCGTCCACCGCGCGCCGAAATGGCAGCGGGGCGCCATCGCGCGAACGCTCGCCGGTCGCATCTCGATGGCCGCGCGCGCCGACGCGTACACGAAGCGACACATCGCGCCGGACCTCCTGCGCGACCTGGATGTATCCGTCGAAGAGATCCGTCGGCGCAAGGCCGAGCGACCGGTTCGTCCGGCTCGGAGTGTGCCGCGAAAGAAATATGGATCGCGAAAAGGTCGGCGCCCCTGAGGAAACATTTTAAGCAGCCGCCAGTATCGCCGCCGGAGAATCTCGATGTCATGGGAGCAGGCGGAGATCCGCGAACTCAAGGTGAACCGGTACATCGTCGTCGATGACGAACCGTGTCGGATCCTCAGCATCCAGACCTCGAAGCCCGGAAAACACGGCGAGGCGAAAGCCCGCCTCGAGGTGGTCGGCCTTTTCGACGGTCAGAAGCGATCGATCGTCCACCCCGTGACCCACAAGGTCCGCGTCCCGATGATCGACAAGAGGAAGGCGCAGATCTTGTCGATGCGCGCCAACGTCGTGCAGCTCATGGACATGGCCACGTACCAGACGTTCGAGCTTCCCGTGCCGGACGATTTGCAGGGAAAAATCCAGCCCGGCCAGGAGGTCATGTACATGGAGACGCTCGGCCGCCGCAAGATGACGACGAACTGAGGGGCCTCGTCCTCAAATAAGCCCACGCCGTTGCGGCCTCCGGATGGCCGCGCCCCACTTCGCGGACGCCGTCGCGAAGTACGACGCCGCCCGCATCGCCTTGTTCGGCGTGCCGTACGATCACACCTGCTCCTTCCGCGGCGGGTCCCGGTTCGCACCGCGTGCAATCCGGGAAGCCTCGTACAACTTCGAGACCTACATGATGGATCACCAGCGGGACTTGCTCGACGTCCCCGTCGCCGACCTCGGCGACACCCCGGCCTACGGTCCCACGGTCGACATGGTCGCGGGCGTCACCCAGCGGGCCTCCGACATCGTCCGCGCGGGGAAGATTCCGATCGTCATTGGCGGCGAGCACAGCCTCGCCCCTGCGGTCGTCCGCGGGTTCGCCAAGGACATCGGCGTCCTCGGGATCGACGCCCACTTGGATTTCCGCGACTCCTACCTGAACGACTCATGGTCGCACGCCTGCAGCGCTCGCCGGATCGCGGACCACGTCGGCGTGGAGCATGTGGTATACCTGGGGGTCCGCTCGTACAGCCGCGAGGAACGGGAAGACCTCGAACGGTTGGGCCTCACCTATGTCAGCGTGTACGATATCCATGATCGGGGCATGACGGCGGGGGCCGAGCGGGCGCTCAAGGCGGTCAGCCGAGACAAGATCTATCTGACGATCGACATGGACGGAGTGGATCCCGCGTACGCCCCCGCGGTCGGGAACCCGGAGCCGTTCGGCCTCTCGCCCTTCCAGGTGAAGGAGCTGATCGGCACGCTGGGCCCGCACCTCATCGGCATGGACCTGAACGAAGTCAGCCCTGCCTGGGATTTCGGCCAGACGGCGTTGCTCGGGGCGCGCCTCATCCGCGAAGCGATCATGGCGATCGGCGAGGCCCGCGCCTAAGGCGTTCGTCGCACCACCGGTGTGCCACCAGGAGGCGACCCATTTACGTTTTCAGGGAAAAGGGAGCGACGAGCTCAGGTCGCTCGCAAGGCCGCGGCATACCCGATTCCTCCCCCTCGTCAGGGCTTCCTCGGCCCGCGAATCCCGGCCGCATATGCCCACCCGAAGGCGGCGCGAGAGCAGCGGTTCCGGAGCTCGTCCCAACCCGTGGCAGACGATGACATGGCCGACCATATAGTTTGCGACTGCCTCCCAAAAGCCGCAAGAACGTTTATGTGCACTCTTTCGTTTGTTCCTCCTCCCGGTGCCAATGGTCGAAGGCTGGAACGGTCCCTTGGAAAAGGTGGACCGCTTTCGATACCAGATCCCGCGGACCTACAAACGTGAAATGCGGACGGACGGCCTCATCTTCATCGATGAGCCGCTGCTCCCGCTGCTCCGCCAGGACCGGGCTCCGGAACAGGTCGCCAACGTGGCGACGATGCCGGGGATCGTCGGCCAATCGATGGCGATGCCGGACATCCATTGGGGATACGGGTTTCCGATCGGCGGGGTCGCCGCCTTCGACTACGAGGACGGGGTGATTTCCCCGGGAGGGATCGGATACGACATCAACTGCGGCGTACGGCTCATCCGGACGAACCTGACGGAATCCGAGGTGCGGCCGCACCTCCGGGCCTTGACGGACGCCTGCTTCAAGAACGTCCCGAGCGGCGTGGGGGAGGGAGGTCTGGTGAAGATCTCGCGGCAGGACTTGTCGAAGATGGCGACCGACGGAATCGAGTGGTCGGTCGGCAAAGGGTATGCGTGGCCGGAGGATCCCGACCACATCGAGGCGAAAGGTCGCCTGCCCGACGCCGATTTCTCCCACGTGAGCGACCGCGCCACCACGCGAGGCAAGGACCAGGTGGGCAGCCTCGGGGCGGGCAACCATTTCCTGGAAATCCAGAAGGTCGACCGGGTGTACGATGAACGCGCCGCCAAAGCGCTCGGGCTCGAATCGGTCGGGAGCGTGGCGATCATGGTCCACACCGGTTCCCGGGGGTTCGGACATCAGATCGCGACGGACTACATCGACGTCTGCGAACGGGTCGTGAAGCGAGAGAAGATCGAATTGCCCGACCTTCAGTTGGCCTGTGCTCCGATCGGCTCGAAGGAAGGACAGGACTACTGGAAGGCCATGTGCTGCGGCGCGAACTTCGCGTGGAACAACCGGCAGCTGATCACCTTCGGGGTGCGGAACGCCTTCGCGGACGTCCTCGGTCGCCCCGCGGACGCCCTTGGCATGGGGATCGTCTACGATGTGTGTCACAACATCGGCAAGGTCGAGGAACACGTCGCGGCGGGCGGTCGGCGCAAGGTCCTCGTGCACCGCAAGGGCGCGACCCGAGCCTTCCCGGCCGGTCACCCGGAGACGCCGGCGACCTACAGGGACGTGGGGCAACCCGTCCTCATCCCCGGCGACATGGGCACCTGTTCCTTCGTCCTCGTCGGCCAGCCGGCCGCGATGGACCTATCCTTCGGCTCGAGCTGCCACGGGGCCGGCCGCCAGATGTCGCGGAAGGCCGCGACGCGCACCTATTCTGCCAACGAGGTCCTCCAGTCCCTCGAGCGGCGCGGGATCTACGTGCACGCGGCATCCCGCGCGGGGATCGTCGAAGAGGCCCCCGGTGCCTACAAGAACGTGGAAGACGTCGTCCGGGTCGCCGAAGGAGCGGGCCTGACGAAGATCGTCGCCCGGATGGTCCCCCTCGGGGTCGTGAAAGGTTGATCCTCACAATCAAGCCCTACGGGAACGTCAATCCCCGAATCCTCGAGTACCTCCGCGACGAGCTCGACGAAATCGCCGAGGTGGGCCTCTCCACCGCGGCGGCCGTCCCCCGCACCTTCACGTCTCGGGAGCGGGACGGCCACGTCCAGTACCTCGCCTCCGAGTTCGAGAAAGCCCTGGCCAGAGAGCCGGGGGACCGTGTCCTCGCCGTGACCGATGTCGACCTGTACGACGGGGGACTCAATTTCGTGTTCGGTCACGCGACGATCCGGGATCGGTTCGCGGTGATCTCGATCGCTCGATTCGGGGACGACGGACCGGACAAGCTGATGGAGCGATCCGCCAAGACCGCAATCCATGAACTCGGCCACACGTTCGGCCTGTACCATGACGATGCGAACCCCGACTGCGTGATGCACTTCTCGGAGAAGTTGGAGGACACGGACCGCAAGGGCCGGGCTTTCTGCCCGCGGTGTGAAGCCATGGCGACCTTCACCTTGTCCCGGCTACGAACGTGATGTTCGACGCAAGCTCGAACCGATCCCCGAAGCGCTTCGCCATTTCCCGCTCGAGGAACCGCATGCCTTCCTCGAATTCCCCCGGCGGAAGCAGGTCGAACGTCGAGAGGTACTTGCGGCGTACCCGATCCAGTTGTTGTTCCACCGTGAACGTCCGCCGGTACGGCCTCTCCTCGACTCGGATCCGGCCGAATCCTGCCGAGGTCAGGTCGGCGACGATCGCATCGATTCGCGGGAAGCGGGCGCGATCGACTTCCAGGAGACTCGGAAAGGCTTCCTCGAGGATCGTCTTCGGCCGCCTTTCGAGGTCCACGGTCGCGATGACGACCCGACGAGACACGCGGGCGACTTCGCTAAGCACCGCGCCCGGGTTCGCCAAGTGTTGCAGGACCATCACGAGCAACGTGACGTCCACGGCGCCTCGGCGGATGGGGAGCGCGTGCCCATCGCCGCGGATGCACGGGAACGAAGCCTTCCCGCGTGCGACCGCGAGCATCTCGGCGGATCGATCGAGGGCCACGACCGGGTTGGTCGTCTGCAGGAGGGCCGAGAACCGCCCGGTTCCCGCTCCCAGGTCGAGCACCCGTTCTCGCGGTTGGATCTCGCCGACCTCGATCAGGCCCTGAAGCCAGAAGGCCCGATCGGTGAGGTCGTCCGCTCGGACTGCGTCGTAGTCAGGGGCGCGTCGCGAATAGTCGATCGCCACGCAACTTGCAAATGGCCGACGGCATATCAGTCTGACGGGAATTCCACATGACCGTCGCCGAATTCAGCGTGACACCCGTGGGGAAAGGTGCCAGCGTCGGCGCCTACGTCGCACGATGCCTCGACATCGTCGACCGCAGCGGCTTGCCGTACCGACTCAATGCGATGGGCACGGTCGTCGAGGGCGAATTGGACGACGTCTTGAAACTCGTCGCCCGATGCCACAAGGCGGTCGCGGAGGATTGCGAACGCGTGTCGACGATCCTGAAAATCGACGATCGAAAAGGCGTCTCCGGACAGCTCGACGCGAAGGTCAAGGACGTGGAGCGCCGTCTCGGCCGGAAACTCAGGACCTAGCGGGAGGCCGCCAGAGGAAGAGCGCGACCGTGGCACCGGCCGCGACCACGGCCCCGAACAGGAACGTCGCCTGAGGCTGAATCGTGAACAATGATCCCGCGACCAGACCCGAGCCGAGTTTTACCACGCCCACGCTCGTATGGTAGGCGCCCAGGACGGTGGCCTTCGTCTCCGGCGGGGCGAAGTCCGCCACGAGGGCGCGTTGGGTGCCCTCCGCCATGCCGTAGCTCAACCCGTACAAGATGAATCCGAGGACGAGGACTCGGAGGTCGGCGGAGAGGGCGAGGAGGGCCGCCATGGCGACGAACGCGATGTATCCCAGGAGGACCACCGGCTTGCGGCCGTAGCGATCGGAGAGGATCCCCGCAGGAAACGCGTGGGCTGCGTAGACGATGTTGTACAGGACGTAGAGGAGGATCGCGATCGTCGTCCCGTACACGAGGCCGGCGCGCAGCAGGATGAAGACGTAGGAGAAATCGGCGAAGGAGAAGACCGCCGCGATCCCGATGAAGACGAGGAGGGGCCTCGGGATCCCGCGGAACGTCATCCGAAGGGATTGCCGTCTCTGGGGCTTCCGTTCGGGCTCGCGGACGAACAGGATGACGAGGACGGAGACCACGGCGGGGATCGCCGCGAGTCCGAGGATGAGCCGGTAAGCGTCGTTGAGCGTCAAAGCGGCCGCCACCGTACTCAGCAGGACCAGGGTGACGATCGGGCCCGCGATCGCACCGGCGGTGTCCATGCTCCGGTGGAAGCCGAAGGCTTTCCCGCGCGTCTCCGGCGGCGTCGATTCGGTGAGGAGGGCGTCCCGCGGGGCGTCGCGGATCCCCTTCCCGGTGCGCTCGACGATTCGCATCGCGAAGAACTGAGGCCAGGTCTGGGCGAACGGGAACAGGACTTTCATCGCTGTCGAGAGTCCGTATCCCACGCCGACGAAGCGCTTGCGTTTTCCCGCGGCGTCGGAAAACCAGCCGGAGAAGATTTTCATGAACGAGACGACGCTATCGGCCGTGCCTTCCACGAGTCCGACGACGAGCGGGCTCGCCAGGAGGACCTGCGTCAGGAAGAACGGAAGGATCGGCAGGATCATCTCGCTGCTGACGTCGGTGAAGAGGGAGATGACCCCGAGGATGACGACGTTCGCGGTGAGTCCGTAGGCTAGGGTCTTGCGGGAGGCCATGGGATCACGGGTGGAAGAAGAACGCCACCGCCATCACCGCGTACACGAGGATCAGGAGGGCCCCTTCGTACCAGTTGCTTCGGCCGTCGGACACGACGGCGGCGAAGACCGCGGCGGAGAGGGCGAGGGCCGCGAGCTCGAAGATTTCGAAGTTGAGGGTCATGAGGCGGCCCGTCAGGAGAGATGCGAATACGAGGACGGGCGCGACGAAGAGGGCCACCTGCGTCGTAGACGTCGTCGCGATCGCCACGCTGAGATCCATCTTGTTCCGCCAGGCCATGAGGACCGCGCTGCCATGCTCCGCGGCATTGCCAACGATGGCCACGATGATCACCCCGATGAAGAGGTCCTTGAGACCGAGGGCCGTCCTCGCGGACGCCAGCGAGCCAACGAGCAGTTCGCTTTCGACCGCGACGAGGGTCGTCGACACGACCAAGACGCCGAGGGCGAAGCGCTTCGTCCACCGCGGCTCCTCGACGACCTCCGTCACCGGATTGAAGATGTCGCGATGCGTGCGAAGGGAGAACAGGAGTCCCAAGCCGTAGGCCACGAGGAGGATCCCCGCGATGCCGAGGCTCATTTCCTGCAAGGCGACGTCCTGCGAGGCCCCGGTCGACAGCGCGTACAGGGCCGGCATCACGAGGGCGATCACGGCCACGACGAACATCGTGACCTGGATCCCGGACGCCTCCCGCGAGAAGGTCTGCGATTTGTGGCGCAACCCTCCCGCGAGCATGCTCACGCCGAGTACGAGGAGGACGTTCCCGATGATCGAGCCCGTGAGGGAGGCTTTGACCACCTCCGTGAGGCCGCTCGACAGGGCGAAGATCGCGATGATCAGTTCGGTCGCGTTGCCGAAGGTCGCGTTGAGGAGGCCGCCGACGCCGGGGCCCGCGTGTTTGCCGAGTTCTTCCGTCGCAAGTCCCAGGAACCAGGCGAGCGGGACGATCGCGATCCCAGCGGCCGCGAACACGATCGCGGCCGGCCCGAACATTACCTCGAGGATCCAGCTGAGAGGGACGAAGAGGCCGAGGAGGACCGCCCAGGTGTACGGGCGGAGGGGCCCGAGGTCCATTGCCGGGGGAAACAAGCCTCCGTTCTTAACCTCGCGGCCAACGTTTAACTAGCGACGGCCGAATCCGCGGCGGATGATTTCTCCGCTCGAGATGCGCGTCCTCGATCGGAACGCCCAGTCCTTCGGCGTCCCCACCTTGGATCTCATGGAGAACGCGGGAAAGGCCGTCGCGGAAGTCGCCCGGACCGAGTTCGGGGCCGCGCGCAAGGCGGTGCTCGTCCTCTGCGGGACGGGCAACAACGGCGGCGACGGGCTCGTCGCGGCCCGCCACCTCGCGAAGGACGCGCGCATCACGGTCCTGCTCGCTCGGTCGCCCGACCAGTTCGACACGAAGGAGGCCCAGACGAACTTCGAACGCCTCCGGGACGCCCAAATCCTCGCGGGCCTCGACCGGAGCGAAGAGGCGATCGCCGAGGCGGATCTCATCATCGACGCGCTCCTGGGAATCGGAGCGGGGGGGAGCCTCCGCGAGCCGTTCGCCTCCCTCGTGCGACAGGTGAACGCATCGGGCAAGCCCGTGATCAGCGTGGACGTCCCGAGCGGATTCGGGACCGATCTGATGGTGCGGCCCACGGTGAGCGTCGCGCTCCACGACGCCAAGGAAGGAATGACGCCGGAAAACTCCGGTCGAATCCGGATCGTGGACATCGGCATCCCGCCAAAAGTCGTCACGATGATCGGTCCCGGCGAGTTCCTCCTCTACCCGATCCCGAAGGCGACGAGCCACAAGGGGGAAAACGGCCGGCTCCTCGTCATCGCCGGGGGGCCGTACACGGGGGCCCCGGCCTTGGTCGCTTTCGGCGCGTTCGGAGTCGGCATCGATTTGGCCCACATCGCGACGCCGGCCTTGGCGGCGACCGTCGTCGCCGGATACTCGCCGACGTTCATCGTGCATCCCCTGGTCGGCCACCGCCTCCTCCGCGAAGACCTGCGGCAGATCCTCGAACTCGCCCCGCGGGCCGATGCGGTCGCGATCGGTCCAGGCCTCGGCGACGTCGAAGGGACCTTGGACGCCATCCGCGAGGTCGTGCGAGGCCTCCACCTCCCGATGGTCCTCGACGCGGACGCGATTCGGGCCGTCGCCGGCGATCCGAAATGCCTCGCCGGAAAGAAGGTGGTCCTGACCCCGCACTCCCGCGAGTTCCAAACCCTGACCGGCAGGGCCCTGCCGGAGGGACCCGACGAGCGGGCGCCGATCGTTCGGGAGGCCGCGAAGAGCCTCGGGGCGACCGTGCTCCTGAAAGGCGCGGTCGACATCGTGTCCGATGGAGTCCGGCTGAAATTCAATTACACCGGGAATCCCGGGATGACGACGGGCGGGACGGGAGACGTCTTGTGCGGACTGACTGCGGGACTGATCGCGAAGGGCATGACGCCGTACGACGCGGCGCGGCTCGCCGCGTTCATGAACGGGGCGGCGGGAGACCTCGCCTTCGAGGAGAAGAGCTACGGCCTCACATCCGTCGACGTGGCGAACAACCTCGGACGGGTCCTCGCGAAGTTCCTCTGATCGCTCGCGCGCGATGCAGTCCGCCGAAGTCGCACAATTATTAAGCGAACTTCGGTCGTTCGAGCCACCGTGGAACTCGAACCGGTGCCCGATGAACCGGTGCTCATGGCGGACGACGCCCTCGTCGTGGCCGACCTCCACATCGGCCTCGAAGAGGAATTGCAGGAGAAAGGCATCCGCATCCCGAGCCGCGCGGAGGGCATGGGGCGAAAGCTCGCGGAGATCGCCGACCGACGCGGTGCGAGCCGACTCATCGTCCTCGGCGATGTCAAGCACCTCGTCCCGAAGATGGCGTCGCGCGAACGACGCGATGTGTACGTGTTCTTCCGAGACCTCGGGGCCGTCTTCAAGGAAATCTACATCGCCCAAGGGAACCACGACGGCCAGTTGAAGCACATCGTGCCGCGTAACGTTCGGTTCAAGCCCGCGTACGGGTTCCGACTCGATGACGCCGGATTCTGTCACGGACATGCGTGGCCGTACAAGAAGGTCATGGAATCGAAGGTGCTCGTGATGGGCCACAACCATCCCGCGGCCGCGTTCCGGGACGCGATGGGGCATCGTCAAATCGTGCCGTGTTGGATGCGCGTCCCTTTCCTGCGGAAGCACAAGCGATATCCGAAGCTGCCGAAAGAGGCGATCGTCGTGCCGGCCTTCAACGAGCTCTGCGGAGGGATGCCCGTCAACGACATTCGCGCGCGGTTCCTCGGGCCCTTGTTCGACGAGGACATCGTCCGGGTCGACGACGCCGCGATCCATCTGCTCGACGGCACGAACCTGGGCCGCTTGCGGGACATCCAGGTCGACCTGGGCTTTCGACCAGAAGACTACCGGCAGTGAGGCGGTGTCGTGCGTTGGAAATGGAAGCTCGGATTGGTCCTGATCGGAGCGATGGAGATCCCGTTCCTCGCATGGGGAGGACTCGTCCTTCATTTGCCGGGGGAAGCGCTCGGCTATCTCGCCGCCTTCCTGTCCGCCCTCCTAGTTGGTATGCTCGCCCTGAGGCCGTCCTTGTTCGCCATCCTCGGCCTCTGGCTCCTGGGCATCGCCGGATCCGCGGGTTACTTCCTCCGGTACCTTCCGCCTTCGTTCGCCCTCGGCCTCGGATCCGTCCTCTCGACCATCGGCTGCGTCGTCGGCCTGCCGTTCTATCGACGCGTGATCAGCGTCGCCCTTCGACGGCATGTCTGACGCCTTGCGTCCCCGCAGAAAACATGGGCCCGGTCGGAATCGAACCGACGATCTCGACTTTGTAAGAGTCGCATCCTAACCACTAGACCACGGGCCCGCGGCCACGAACCGGCGGGGAGGGATTAAGGCTTCTCGGAGGGTTCAGCCCAAATCCTTGGAGGCCGCTTGGGAGAATCGCTCCAGGGCCGTCTCGAACTCGGAGAGCCGGCGTTCCGGAGGTACGACGAGGACGAGCATCGCCCGCCGTCCTACTTCCTGAATCAAGAAGGTCGCATCCTCCGACTCCATCAAGATGCGATGCGGGGCGGCATGACCGAGTTCGGTCGCCGCCGTCATCCCGGCTCCCAGGATCGCGGCGCACATGATCGAGAAGGTCTCTTGCGAGATGCCTTCCGGGAGGGCGGTCGCCACGAGGGACCCGTCGCGGTTGATCAGGGCGACCGCTTCCGCCTTCGTCACCGTGCGGAGGGCGTGGACCATTTCTCGGAGGACCGTGCTCATGCGCCGGCCTCCCGCTCGAACACGCACTCGCGGGCTCCCGTGCTGACGCACTCGACTTCCGCGAGCCGAACCCGATGTTTCGTCTTCGCCTCCAACAGCTTCGAGAGGATCCCGCGGAGGCGATGACAGGTCTCCATCTCCCCGCCCGGCATGGCCTCGATCGAGCCGCGCACCCGGGCGCCGGAGTCCGTGAAAAGCACGTCCTCGGCCCAGCCGCGCTCGAGGATCACCTGCTTCCCCGCCTCGAGGGGATCTTCCCCGAGCGGCAGGTTCCGGGTCACGTCCTCCGCGAGGACCATCCCCTCGCGGAAGAAGAGGCCGTGGCACGCGTACGACATGACGCTCTCGTACAGTTTCCGGATAGAATCGAGCTCCTGCTGGGAGACCTTCACGGAGCGCGGCACTGGGCCGCACGAACCTGGGGGCGGACTATAAAACTTCCGCGCTGGTTATTCCCGTGGCTCCATCGGGCGGGACGTTCAGCCGCCGCGACACTCCGGGCACGCGAGCAAGTTCCGATCCCACATCAAATTCGTGGAGTACACGCCGCAGACTTCGCAGTGCCCCTCGATCCCCTTTGCGAATTGTTCCTCGAGGCCGGCGCGAGCATATTCCCGCGTGACCTCGATGAGCGTCGGCCAGATGCGGATGATGTCGTTCTCCGTGATCATCCCGACGAGCTTGCCATCGTCGACGACGGGGAGGCGGCGGATCTTTCGCTCAGACATGAGCTTCGCGGCCTCCACGACCTCCTCATGCGGGTGGACCGCGACCAGAGGAGACGTCATGATGTCCTTGACGCGGACGCGGCTCGGCTGCAAGTCCGAGGCCGCGACCTTCTTTACGAGATCCCGTTCCGTGACGATTCCGGTCGCGTTCCCTCGATCGACCACCACGAGGCTTCCGATGTCCTTGTCCCGCATCACCTTCGCGGCCTCCGCGCCGGTGGCTTCGCCGGAAATCGTGACCGGGTTCGGCGTCATGATCTCGACGACGGGGATGCGCGCTCGCATTCGGTTTCGTTGATGTGAAGTCAAGTCCGATAAAGCTTTGCGTGGGGGCGGGCGCGCCGAGAACGATGCCGACAATGTTAAAGTGCGCGCGCCTGTTGCCAGACGGGAATGCGCTACGCGGACTCGGACGGAGACCTCGCGGTGCGGATCGCGCGCGCCGCGATCGAGGCACGTTTGCTCGGGCGGCGGATGTCGCCCTTCGAGGTCCCCGCGCATTTCGAGGAAAAGTCCGGCGCCTTCGTGACGATCAATACCCATCCGGCCGGAGAACTTCGGGGATGCATCGGCTACCCGCAGCCCTTCTTCCCCCTGGCGAAGTCCGTGGAGAAAGCCGCGGAGGCGGCGGCGACCGACGACCCGAGGTTCCCGCCGATGCGGCCCGAGGAACTGGACGCCGTGACGGTCGAGGTCAGCATCCTCACGCCGCCCCGTCTGATCGAAGTCAAGAAACCGAAGGAGCTGCCCGCCCATGTGACGATTGGTGTCGACGGGTTGAGCGTCGCGCAGGGTCCGTACCGGGGCATCCTGCTCCCTCAGGTCGCGGTCGAAGAGAACTTCGACGCGGCCGACTTCCTCTCGCAGGCGTGCATGAAGGCCGGCCTCCTCCCGGACGCGTGGCTCGAACCCGCCACCCGCGTCTACACCTTCCAGGCGGAGGTCTTCACCGAAGTGCAACCGCGTGGGCCCATCGTGCGCCGGAAGATGGAGGCGGCGCGTGCGGGTCATTAGCGGTCGCGTTTGGTATCGCGGGCGTCTCGAACCGCTGAGCGTCGGGATCGACGAGGACGGCAAGATCGCGGCCGTCCGGAAGACCCTCCGGGCGGACGAGTCGATCGACCACGGGGACGCGCTGATCCTGCCGGGAGCGGTGGACCTCCACGTCCACATGAGGGAACCGGGGCTCACGCACAAGGAGGATTTCGCGAGCGGCACGAGGTCCGCGGCAATCGGAGGCGTGACGACCATCGCGGAGATGCCGAACACGGTGCCCCCGGTCACGACCGCCGACGCACTCGACGGAAAAGTGTCCGCCCTCAAAGGCCGCGGCGCGGTCGATTACGCCATCTATGCCGCGCCGAGATCCGGCGAGGCGGTCGTGCGACTTCGGAAGGCGACGGCGTTCAAGGCCTACATGGCGCCCTCGACGGGCGACCTGCAAGTCCGGCCGGCCGATCTCGAGAGCATCCTCCGGGAATCGGAGACGAATCGCAAACTCGTCGTGGTCCATGCGGAGGATCCCGCCAAATTCCGAGCGCGCAAGGTCGTTTCTCTTGCGGACCATGCGGAGGCGCGACCAAAAGAGGCCGAGACGAGCGCCTTGGCCCTCCTTGCGCGGATCCGAGGAAACGCGAGGATCCACGTGGCCCACGTGACGACACGCGAAGGCCTCGATTCGTTGCCGGCGGGCGCCAGTTGCGAAGCCTCGCCGCTACACCTCTTCCTCGATATTTCCTGGACTCTCGGAGCGCGTGGAAAGGTGAATCCGCCGCTTCGATCTCCCGGAGACCGCGAAGCGCTGTGGGACGCGTTCCGCAACGGCCGGATCGACGCCGTCGCGAGCGACCACGCGCCACACACGCTCGAGGAAAAAGAGGCCGCCTTCGCCGAAGCGCCCGCCGGTGCTCCCGGCGTCGCCACGTCCTTTCCCCTCCTGATGCGTCGCTCCCGGGCCGGAGACCTCGACCTCAGTCGGGTCGTCGCGGCGATGGCATCGCGGCCTGCGGAAATTCTCGGCGTTCCGAAAGGGGCCATCGAAGTGGGCCGGGACGCGGACCTCATCGCGGTGGACCCGAGACGGGTCGATACCATCCGGGCGAAACGGCTCCGGTACAAATGCGGCTGGACGCCATTTGAAGGGATGGAGGGCTGCTTCCCAACCGCCGTCTACCTGCGGGGCGAGGCCGTGGTCGAGGATGGAGAACCCGCCGCCGAGGGCCGCGGACGACTGCTGGCCCCGTCGACCTAGACGGCGTCACGAAGCTTCGAGCGTTTCCTCGGTGGCGTAGTAGTATTCGCCCGCGGACTTCTGCTCCCGGTCAAGCCGCGAGTCGAGCTTGTTGATTCGCGGCCGGTTCGTGTCTGCATCCCGCCGGAACGTGATGCCGACCATCTTCAGGAACCGGTTCATGCCTTCGCGCATCGGGAAGGGGCCTTCGCCGACGCCGCGCCGGCCCGGCTCGCCCGAGAAGACCATCAGGCTGTCCGAGACCATATCGAGGAAGTACACGTCGTGATCGACGATCAGCCCCGTGCGGGCTTCCCGTTCCATGACTCGCCGGATCGTCCGCGCCGCTTCCATCCGTTGGTTGGAGTCTAGGTAGGCCGATGGTTCGTCGAGCAGGTAGATGTCCGCGTCGCGTCCGAGGCAGAGGGCGATCGCCACGCGTTGCAGTTCCCCGCCGGACAGGGTGGACACGTCGCGTTCCATCATGCCCTTCACCTTCAGGGGCTGGAGGATCTCCGTTTCAAAGTGCCCCGAATCGGCCTTCTTGCCAACGGCGCTTCGAAGAAGGTCCCCGACGGTCCCTTCGTAGACCGCCTCGAGGTACTGAGGTTTGTACGACACCTGCCACTTGCCTTGCACCGCCCCGGAGGTCGGCGCCTCCTCCCCCGCGAGCATCTTCACGAAGGTCGTCTTCCCCGTCGCGTTGGGCCCGACGACGCCGACGACCTCTCCCTTGCGGAGGTGGCCGGGATGGACGACGAGCTCGAAGCCCTCGTACCGTTTCGTCAATTCGTCGAACGCCACGAGGGTCTCGGCCTTCCAGTCGGCCCGCGGCGGACGGACGTCGAAGCGAATCTCCCGTTCCCGGAACCGGATGTTCTCCTCCTTCAGATAGCCGCCGAGGTAGACGTTGATCGCGGTGCGGACCGGCCGGGGCTGCGCGATGATGCCGTAGGCGCCCTCCTCCCCGTACATGAGGAAGACCGTGTCCGCGAGAAAATCGAGGACCGCGAGGTCATGTTCGACCACGACGACATATTTCTCCTTCGAGAGGGACTGGATCACCTTCGCAACCTGGAGTCGCTGATAGATGTCCAAGTACGATGAGGGCTCGTCGAAGAAGTACACGTCGGCGTCCTTGAGCATCGTCGCGGCAATCGCGAGCCGTTGCAGTTCGCCGCCGGACAGCTGTCCGATGTCCCGATCCAGGAAGGAACCAAGCTCAAGCGAGGTGGTCAGCTCGGCCAGTTTCCCCTGATGGTCGATCTTCCGAAGGAGATCCCGGACCTTGCCGGAATACACTTTGCTCAACTTGTCGACGTACTGGGGCTTGATCGCGGTCGTGAGCCCTTTGTGCGCGATCTTCTCGAGGTAGCCGTGGACCTCCGTCCCCTTGAAGTACTCGAGGACGTCGTCCCAGTGCGGCTTCTTCCGACGGTAGTGGCCGAGGTTCGGGGCGGTCTCGCCCGACAGGATGCCGACCGCGGTCGTCTTGCCGATCCCGTTCGGCCCGAGGAGGCCGATCACCTCGCCCTTCTTCGGGACTGGGATCCGGAA
>Ga0209689_1000022_pt1 | contig 71144 bp, 76 predicted proteins | sample GraSoiAngelo_149_FD_187119 | JGI IMG/M metagenome (GOLD analysis project Ga0209689, IMG submission 187119) | Grasslands soil microbial communities from the Angelo Coastal Reserve, California, USA - 14_1009_09_30cm (SPAdes) (version 2) | ecosystem: Environmental > Terrestrial > Soil > Grasslands ... | reverse complement strand
CGTCCGACCAGCGTTCCGTTCACGTCGATGTTGTCGAGGATGGCCTCGCCGAAATTGGTCGGTGCGACGTCCTGACCCTCATCGAAGACGATCTCGATGCTCCTCACTTCTCTGGTGGCGGCGGTCAGGGTCGAGGAGCGGCATCCCGGATCGCGGCGAAAGGAGGGCCTGCAAGGTGAGCCGGCACGACAGTCCTGCCGCGCCGGCTCCCTGGAGCTGAAGGCGGACCTGCCGCCCGACTAGCTAGTGGTTCTCGCCCTGGTCGTTGTCGTCCCCGTTGTCGCCGCCGTTTTCGCCGCGGCCTCCGCCATTGTTCGCGGGGTTTTCGCCGCGACCGACGAGCGTGCCGTTCACGTCGATGTTGTCGAGGACCGCGAGCCCGAAGTTGTCGGGTCCGGTGTCCTGACCTTCGTCGAAGACGATCGAGATGCTCCGCACGGTCAGTCCGGAGATGTTCACGAGTCCGCCGCTTGTGTTGAACGCGTTGAGGACGCCGGGACCCCAACGCAGGCGCATCCAGCCGACACCTGCGTTCGTGACCACCGCAGGCGGCGAGTTGCAGCCGATGAAGTACGTCGTGCCGTCCTGTGTCGTCACGTTGAACCGGGGAGCACCCGCGCCGCAGTGAGATCCGCGAGGATCGTTCGGAGTCACGCCTGGCTTGCGAAGGTCGTACCCGAGCTCGGTGAGGACGGTGCCGTTCACGCCATCGAGCACCGCGAACGCGGAAGCGTTGTTCGCGGTGGGTCCCGTCTTGGCCAGCAACATTCCCTGGTTCTGGCGATCGGTCGCATCACCGGTCGGGCAGCCAGAGTCGGTGTACGTTCCCACCGAAGTGTGGGCGTTCGTCGGACAACCGATCCCGCTGAGCCACTCCGCTTGCACGAGGAACGTGTTGGACGGATCGAATTCGCCGGTCCGGACGGTGAAGCGGACCGCGGCATATGCCGCCGAGACGGTCAGCAGGAAGACAGCCGCTGAGGCAAGAAGTGTTCGACGCTTCATGAGACCTCCCACTCACGCTGAAGTTCGCGAACGTGCTCGGCGATCCCACCCCCTTTCGTGCCGAGGACCGGTGTGATACGGCGCGCCGCGGCACCCGTCAAATGCATCTGACCCTAAACTTGCCCACTCCTTTCGACCCGTCTAGCGCCCGTCTTCTCGTCCGATCGCCGGGCGACGGTCCGGGTCATTGGGCGGGGGCGGCAGGCGCGTTCGCAGACGGCGACGAGCTTTTCCTCGTCTACCGATTGCGCTGGCCGCGGCCAAAACGGGGCGGGATCGTCCGCGTCGCGCGCGGAAATGAGGAAAAGGTCACCACGATCTGGGAGGCGGCGCGGGAAGACTTCGCCAGCCCATCGATCGAGCGGTGCGCGATCCTCCGTGACGACCGACGCTGGCGGCTCTACGTGAGCTACGTCGATGGGCTCGACGGTCGCTGGCGCATCGACGTCATCGAAGCTGCGTCACCTGACGCATTCGACCCGCGTTCGCGACGGCCGGCACTCGATTGCGACATGGCGAACGCGATCGCGGTGAAGGATCCGTGGCTGCGCCGAGTCGAAGGCCGCTGGCTGATGTTCGTCTCGTACGGCGAGCGCCGCGGCGACGACCGGCGCCTGCACGGCAGTGGCGATGCGCTTTCGACGGGCGCCGTAAAGTCCGAGACGGGCGTCGCCTCGAGCGCCGATGGCCTTCGCTGGAGGTGGGAGGGAAAGGTGCTCGCGGCGTCGCGCGCGGGATGGGATCGCTTCGCCAGCCGTCTGACGACCGCGATCCGTGACGGCGATGGTTGGCTCGGCCTCTACGACGGCAGCGCGACGGTCGAGGAAAACTACGAGGAGCGTTGCGGTCTCGCGCGCAGCGCGGACCTACGGACCTGGGAAAAGGTCGGCGATGGTCCCGCAGTCGGAAGCGCCGGCGGACCGGGGACGGTGCGCTACGTCGAAAGCGTCGCGGTCGGGGAGAAGCTGCTCTTCTTGTTCGAACGCACGCGCGCGGACGGCGCGCACGATCTGTGCGTCAGCGTGGTCAGCGGATCGGTCCGCGGCACGTCTGGTTGATGCAGAAGATCTGCACCATGAGCGCGATCACGCCGATATAAAGGACGTAAAGGATCCACGGCGCGGCGAGGGCGAGCGTGATCCACACCAGCCAATGCGTGGGCCGGCGCGCATGCCGGTCGGCGCGGAGCTGCATCGCCGCAACCACGACGGCGGCGATGTCGGCCAGCGTCAACGCGAGCGCGACCGGAAGGATCACGATGAGGTGCCCGTAGCCGCCGAAGAGGAACGCGCCGACCTGCGGGATAGCGGTGATGCCCGCCGCGACCATGAGCTCGAGCGGTGGCGCCTGCGTCTCGGTCGGCCGAGCCGCCGCGACAGTTGTCGGTTCCTCGGTCATCTCGCGTGATGTTGGGACGTCGAACCCGCCGGGACGCGTCCTAGTGGTTACAACTAGTGCGGTCTAGCGCATGGCCTCCAGAAGGGGCGCGATGTCGCGGTGGAAGACATCCTGCTCGACGAGCGGCTTCTCGGCCAGCGCAGGGATCCGCTGGAAGACGGCGTCCTCGTACGTCGGGAGCTCGACTTCGTAGTACACGCCAATCGGGATCGGGTCGGCCTCGTAGCTGCGGGCCACGGCGGCCGATTTCTTGGCGACGATCTCTTCCTGGTCGGTCGGGTCCTTCACTTTGCCGTCGAAGCCCTTGTCCTCGAGCTTGTAGAGGCGCGAGCGCTTCTCGGGCAGGTCCGCGCCCTCGTACCACTCCTTTGTGTAGAGGTCGTTGTACGTCGGGCAGGTCTGGAGCACGTCGACGAGCGCCGAGCCTTTGTGCTGGATGGCGCGGGCGATGATGGCCGCGGTGTACTTCGGCTCGAGCGCGTACGCGCGAGCGATGAAGGTGTAGCCCGACGCGATCGCCATGGCGACGGGGTTGATGCCGTCCTGGATCGCCTGCTCGGGCATCGACTTCGTCTTCTTGCCCTTCGAAAGGGTGGGGGAGGCCTGGCCTTTCGTGAGCCCGTAGACGTTGTTGTTGTGGACGATGTACGCGAAGTCCGCGTTGCGGCGTCCCGCGCCGACGAAGTACCCGGCGCCGATCCCGTAGCCGTCGCCGTCGCCCCCGAGCGCGAGCACGGTCAGGTCGGTGTTGGCAAGACGACCGCCGGTCGCGACCGTGAGCACGCGGCCGTGCAAGGTGTGGAAGCCGTAGCCGTTGATGTAGTGCGGCGTCTTGCCGCTGCACCCGATGCCGCTGAAGACCGCGAGCTTGTCCGGATCGATCTGCAGCTGCTGCAGCGCCATCTGGATCGAGGTGAGGATCCCAAAATCACCGCACCCTGGGCACCAGTCATTGTGGAGATCGCTCTTGTAATCCTTGAGCGTCAGCTTCACTGGCGCGCTAACCGACATGGGTCACCACCGGCTCGGCCTTCGCGCCGTCGTAGACGCGGGAGAGCGCGTTCACCATCTCGTCCTCACTGAACGGACGGCCGTCGAATTTGTTGATGCGCTGGTCGATCATCACGCCGGTCTGCTCCTGCACCAGCTGCGCGAGCTGGCCGGTGTAGTTCTCCTCGACGGAGACGATCCGCTTCGCGCGCCGCAAGATCACCGCGACCCCATCGGCGGGGAAGGGCTTCATCAGCCGGCACTGCAGGTAGTTCACCTTCTTGCCCTGTGCCTCGAGCGTTTTGAGCGCATCGAGGATCGTGCCCTTCGTCGAGCCCCATGCGACCACCGTGAGCTCGGCGTCTTTCGGCCCGTGGAGGAAGTACTGCTGCTCCTGCGGGACGGTCTTCGCGAGCAGCTTCAGCTTGCCCATGCGCTTTTCCATCATCGCGACGCGCATGTCCACGCCCTCGGTGATGTGGCCGTCGGGATCGTGCTCGTCGCTCGTCGCCCAGAACCGACCGCCCACGACGCCCGGACGCGACCGCGGCGAGATGCCCTCTGGCGTGAGCGCGTAGCGCAGGTACTCCTTCACCTTGGCGAGATCGAGATCGCCGTGGCCGTTCCCGTTGCGACTCGGGGTCTGACTCCCTTGGTCACCCTTGCCTTTGGCGTCGACCGGCGTCCACTCACTTCCTGTGAAGAGCTCGCCGCGATCGATCTGGTCCCACGTCAGCTCGAGCTTGTCGATCGTCGTGTAGACCGACGCGAGCTTCTTATCCGAGAGCACGATGACCGGCATCTGGTAGCGCTCGGCCCAGTTGAACGCCGAGAAGGTGTCCTGATAGCACTCCCGAAGATCGCCCGGTGCGATGACGACGTGCGGGAAGTCGCCCTGCGCCGGATGGAGCGCGAACTGAAGGTCGCCCTGCTCTTGCCGCGTGGGCATCCCAGTCGAGGGACCGCCGCGCTGGTACATCACGAGCACCGGACCCGGCGCCTCGGTGATCGACGCGAAGCCGATGCCCTCGACCATGAGCGCGAACCCCGGGCCGCTCGTCGCCGTCGCGGCACGCACGCCCATGTGCGCGGCGCCGATGGCCATGTTGATCGAGCTGATCTCGTCCTCGCACTGCACGACGAGCAGCTTGTAGTCGCGCTGCTGGCGTTCGAGAAACACGCTCTCGTCCGTCGCCGGCGAGATCGGGTAATACGTCTGAAACGCACAGCCGGCCTTCAGCTTCGCGATCGCGTGGATCTCGTATCCCTTTGCGAGGATGCGCGCCTTCTGTTCGGTGTGCGGCTTGAGCGTGTAGGGGAATGCCTTCGTGTCGAAGTGATCGCGCACGTACTCGAACGCGAGCTTGGCGGCGCGCACGTTCAGCTCGCCGACCTCGGAGCGCTTTCCCTTGAACTGGGAACGGATGACCTCGGCGACAAGATCGAACGGGTAGTCGCATAGGGCGAGTGACGCACCCAGCCCGACGGTGTTCTTCATCACCTCGTAGCGACGCGCCTGGTCGCCCTTGCCGACCTCCTCGAGCGCCTTCTTGATGATGTCCATGAACGGGACGGCGTAGTAGCGGAGATCTTTGCGCGCACTCGCGTCGAGATCGCCGAGGTCGGCGTCGTAGATCACGCCGCCGCCTTCGTTGATCTCGGCGAGGTGCCCGAAATGCGTCGCCCAACGACGGTGGTCGCCATCGCCGGCGAGGGTCTCGTGGTCGAGCGCGACGAGGATGTCGGCCTTGTCCTTATACGAGCGCACGTCCTCGTCGTCGACGCGCACGCGATAGAAGGAGTGCTTGCCCATGATGTTGGAGTGGTATTCGATGTTGGCGTAGACGCGTAGACCCGCTCTCGAGCAGGCCTTCGCGAACACCTCGGCGGATGCGTTGATCCCACTTCCCTGGGGGCCGCCGATCATCCATGTGAGTCGGTTCTTTTGCACGTCGGAACGTCTATTGTACGTTTTCGAGTTGAGCTCTCGTCGCGAGCGAGACACGCTGGGCGAGATCGAAGTTCCGGCCAGCGCGCTGTGGGGCGCGCAGACCCAGCGGGCGATCCAGAACTACCCGATCAGTGGACTCCGGGCATATCCCGCGTTCATTCGGGCATTCGTGCGCATCAAGCGAGCGGCGGCGCTCGCGAACGCGGAGTCCGGCCGACTCGACGCAAAGCGAAGCGAAGCGATCCTCGCCGCGTGCGACGAGGTCCTGGCCGGCCAGCACCTGGATCAATTCGTTGTCGATGTCTTCCACTCGGGAGCGGGCGTCTCGTTCCACATGAACGTGAACGAGGTTCTCGCCAACCGCGCCAATCAGATCCTGGGCAGTGGGCTGGGTACCTACGAGCACGTCAACCCGAACGATCACGTAAACATGGCGCAGTCGACAAACGACACGACGCCCACGGCGATGCGGCTCGCCGCACTCGAGCTCACCAAGCCGCTGTGCGAGGAGCTCGACCGTCTCGCTGGCGCGATCGACGAGAAGGCTGAGCGCTACGCGGGATGCGTGAAGCCGGGCCGCACGCACCTGCAGGACGCGGTGCCAATCACGTTCGGTCAGGAGTTCTCGGGGTGGGCGGAGCGCATCCGCGGCGCCGCTTCGCGCCTGCGCGCGGGTCGAGCAGAGCTCTGCGAGCTCGGGATCGGCGGCAGCGCCGCCGGAACCGCGCTGAACGTGGACCCAAAGTTCCGCGGACGCGTCTGCGGGCTGCTTGCCGAGTGGTACGGCGAGCCGATCGTGCCGTCGAAGAATCTCTTCGCCGCGATGCAGTCGATGGCGCCGTTCGTCCGCATTTCGAGCGGCATGCGCACCGCGGCGATCGAGATCTCGAGCATCTGCAACGACATCCGGCTGCTCGTCTCAGGACCGCGGACAGGGTTCGGCGAGATCTCGATCCCGGCGGTGCAACCGGGCTCGTCGATCATGCCGGGCAAAGTCAATCCGGCGATCCCCGAGATGGTCAACCAGGTCTGCTTCCAGGTCATCGGCAACGACACCGCGGTCGCCTGGGGCGCGCAGGCGGGACAGCTGGAGCTCAACGTCATGATGCCGGGCATCAATTTCGCGATCTGCTTCTCGGCGACGATCCTCGCGAACGCCGTGCGAGTCCTGCGCGAGCGCACGATCGAGGGGCTGACCGTGGACGAGGAGCGCGCGAAGGAGCTCATGGACATGAGCCCATCGCTCATCGTCACCGCGCTCTCGCCGCACATCGGCTACGCCAAGGCCGCCGCGCTCGTGAAACGCGCACTCGCGGAACGTCGCGCGCTCATCGATGTGGCACTCGACGAGAAGGTCATGAAGGAGGCGGACCTCCGGCGCGTGCTCGATCCGCTCCCGATGACGAAGGGCGGCGTCCAGAAGTGATCGGGCATCCAGGCTGGGGGCAAATCGACAAGACCGCCGATCCCGCTGGTTACGTCGAATACCTCCGCAAGGTGAGCGCGCTCGATTTGGTTCAGGTCTGGAAGCTCAAGAGCATCCAGCTCATGGCCGTCGAGCCCGGCCAGCGCGTGCTCGATGCCGGCTGCGGGTGCGGCGACGAAGTGATCGCCCTCGCGCGGATTGTCGGCGAGCGCGGGACGAGCGTCGGGGTCGATGCGAGCGAAGCGATGATCGGCGAGGCCAGGCGGCGTGCGCAGGATGCGGGAGTGCGCGTGGAGCTGAAGATCGGGGACGCGCACGCCTTGCCATTCCCCGACGCGAGCTTCGATGCCGCTCGCATCGAGCGCACCCTGCAGCATCTGGCGAATCCGGACCGAGCGATCGCCGAGCTTCGGCGGGTCACCCGCGCCGGGGGACGCGTCGTTGCTGCCGATCCCGACTGGGCGACCCTCACCGTCGATGCGCCGGACGAAGAAGCGAGTGCGGTCGTCGTGCGTGCGCACGTCGCGCACGTGACGAACGGAACGATGGGCCGGCAGCTTCGCCGGAGATTCATTGATGCCGGCTTCGAGGCCGTTGCTTTCGAGCCGATGGCATTCGCGGTGACCGACCTCACAGTTGCGGATCCGATCGTGGGGCTCACCGAGGGGGCGGGCGAGGCCGTCGGCGATGGAATGATCAGCGCCGGGCGCGCACAGGCATGGCTCGACTCGCTAAAGGCAGCGGATGGTCGCGGACGATTCGTGGCATCGCTGACGGGGTTCATCGTCTCCGGCCGCGTACCGGCCGCCTAGCTCCCGGTGGAGGCGGCAAAGCTTCTCCTCGCGCTGCTCGTCGTCGTCGCCATCATGGTCACGGTCTCGCGCAGGCTCCGCGTTCCCTATCCGGTGCTCCTCCTCTTGGGCGGGCTCGCGATCGGAGCTCTGCCGATCGCGCCGCGTCTCGAGATCCCACCTGATGCGGTCCTCGTCCTCGTGCTCCCGCCTCTCGTCTACGTCGCCGCGTTCTTCACTCCCATACGCAGCTTCCGCGCGGACATCGGCAACATCGCGTCGCTCGCGGTTGGCCTCGTGCTCGCGAGCACCGTCGTGGCTGCGGGGGTGGCGCTGCTGATCGTTCCGGGCATGACCGTGCCAGTTGCGATCGCCCTCGGCGCGATCGTTTCGCCGCCTGATGAGGTCGCAGCGACCGCGGTAATGGAGCGCCTCGCCGTCCCCCGCCGAGTGATCGCGCTGCTCGACGGAGAGGCGCTCCTCAACGACGCGACCGCGCTGACTGTGTACAAGGTGGCGCTCGTTGCGGCGGCGGCAGCCGCGCCGAGCCTCTCACCGGCGCCGATCGGGAGCTTCTTCGTGGTCGCCGCTTTCGGGATCGCAGTCGGGCTCGCGGTCGGCTGGGTCGTCGCATGGACCCGTTCGCGGCTGTCAGACGTTCCGGTGGAGATCACGGTATCCCTGCTCACGCCGTACGCCGCCTACCTTCCGGCGGAGCTCATCGGCGGGTCGGGCATTCTCGCGGCCGTGACCGCCGGCCTGTATCTCGGCCGACGCTCGTCCCGGATCATGGGTTCGGATACGCGCCTGGCCGGGCGTGCGTTCTGGGAGATGCTGGTCTTCCTCTTGAACGGACTGGTATTCATCCTCATCGGTCTCGAGATCTCCGCGCTGGCGCGCGACGTCGACCGCGCGACGATCGCGGAGCTCGGCCTGGCCGGAATCGCCGTGACCGTCGCCCTCCTCGCGGTCCGCGCCGTATGGATCCTCGCGATCGCCGCGTGGCAGCGGCTCGTACTGCGCGAACGCGATCCTTTGGCCCCTCCCGAGATCGGCGTGCTGTCGTGGTCCGGGATGCGTGGCGCGGTCTCGCTCGCGGCGGCACTCGCGATCCCGCTCGCGCTCCCGAGCGGGTCGCCTTTCCCGGCCCGGAACGCGGTCATCGCGATCACGTTCGTCGTCATCCTGGTGACTCTCCTCGGGCAGGGCACGTTGCTGCCGCTGGTGATCAGGGCCGTGCGACTCGGCGCCGACGACGACGCATCTGCCGAAGAGACGCAGGCGCGCCGCGAGCTGCTCGGCGAGGCGATGCGCCGGATCGACGATCTCTACGAGCGCTGGCCCGGGCATCGTCCGCTCCTTGACCAGATCCGCACCGCTTACCAGCACCGTGCGGAACATGAGGAGCAGCTCGACGAAGCGCCAGGGAGTGAGGCCGAGCAGGAGCTCGTCGAGCACCGACAGATCCGCCGCGACGTAATCGACGCCCAGCGCGACGCGCTCCTGCGCATGCGTGACCGCGGCGCGATCGACGACGACGTGCTGCGGAATATCGAGCGCGACCTCGACCTCGAAGAGATACGTATGGAGGCGTGACATGGCGCCCGCCGATCTGACTGGAGAGGTGACCGACCTCCTTCAGCAGCTCATCCGCAATCGCTGCGTGAACGACGGGACGCCTGCCTCCGGTCACGAGGTCCGCAGCGTCGATCTCCTCGAAAGCTACCTGCGGTTTCCGGGCGCGGAGCTCAAACGCTACGAGCCTGTGCCTGGCCGCGCGAGCCTCGTGCTTCGCATCCCGGGCAGCGATCCCCGAGCGCCGACGCTCCACTTCATGGGCCACACCGACGTCGTCCCGGTCACGCCGTCCGGCTGGCGGCATGATCCCTTCGCCGGCGAGCTGATCGACGGCGAGGTCTGGGGCCGTGGCGCGGTCGACATGCTCGACATCACCTCGTCGATGGCCGTCGCCGTGCGACGGCTGATGGAGAGCGATTTCCGCCCGAAGGGAACCCTCGTCTACTCCGCGGTGGCCGACGAGGAGGCGATGGGAACGTTCGGCGCGCAGTGGCTCGTCGAGAACGCCTGGAACGACGTGCGCTGCGAGTATCTCGTGACGGAGTTCGGCGGCGCCCGGCTGCCGCTTCGCGGCACGATCAAGCTGCCGATCATGACCTCCGAGAAGGGCTCCCACTGGGTGCGACTTCGCATGCGGGGCACGCCGGGCCACGGGTCGTTGCCGTACCAGTCGGATAACGCGCTTGTCAAAGTGGCCGAGCTCGCCACCCGCATCGCGCGGTACAAGGCTCCACTCAGGCTGAGCGATCTCTGGAAGCGCTTCATCGAGCGTCTCGAGCTCGCCGCGCCGGCACGGCTCGGGCTCACCAATCCCGCGACGTTCGACATCGCGCTCAAGGGTGCCCCCGAAGGCGCTGCTGGTCTCTTCTACTCCGCGACGCGCACGACGTTCTCGCCCAACGTCGTCCAGGCCGGGGTCAAGACAAACGTCATCCCCGACAGCGCCGAGCTCTACGTCGATGTCCGTACGGTTGCGGGTGACGAAGGGCCTGAGGTGCGCAAGATGCTCCGTGAGGCGGCCGGCGACCAGCTCTGGCGCGACGTCGAGATCGTCGACGAGGGCGAGAATCCGGCGACGCAGTCTCCGATCGGTTCGCCGCTGTGGGACGCACTCACTCGGGTGACTCAGCGGCTCGTCCCGGGCTCCGAGACGGTCCCGTTCATTTTTGTCGCGGCCACCGATGCGCGCTTCTTTCGCCGCAAAGGAGTCACCGCGTACGGCTACGGACTCCGGAGCGATCGGATCTCACTGAGGGAGTTCTTCAGGATGTTCCACGGCAACGACGAGCGGATCGATCAGGAGTCGCTGCGCCTTTCGACACTGCTCTGGGAGGAGACGGCACGGCTCTTCCTCGGCTGAGCGGCGCGAGCTTCAGTCGGGATCGCCGCTATCGCTATCGGCTGTGGCGTCGTTGGGACGCCGCGCGACCGGTCGTCGCGTTCGTGATGCTGAACCCGTCGACCGCGGACGCCGCTCGCGACGATCCGACCATCCGGCGCTGCATCGGCTTCGCGAGGTCGTGGGGCTACGGTCGCCTCGAAGTCGTGAACCTCTTCGCCTACCGCGCGACCGATCCGCGGTCGCTTCGCCATGTCCCGGATCCCGTTGGCCCGGCGAACCTCCGCCATCTCGCGGCGGCGACCGCGCGAGCGCGTCTGGTCATCGCGGCATGGGGCGCCGATCCGAGCGCGAACGACGCTCCGGCGCGAAAGCGCGTTCTCAGTCGGCCGGAGCTTCGCTGCCTCGGGCTGACGCGATCGGGAGCGCCGCGCCATCCGCTCTACGTGCCCGCGACCGCGAGGCCCAGGCGCGTTCGGCCCGTCCGACGATCCGTCGGGTGAGCGCGTCCATGGCCGCGTAGCCGGCACCGATGCCGGTCGGCGGATTACCCGCCGGGAGCATGAGCGCGGGCAAGACCGGCGACCAGCGCCAGATGCCGAGCGAGGTGCCGTACAGCTCGAGAGCGGTGGTCATCGCGAAGCTCACGGCGTAGAGCAGCGGATAGCGTCCACGCAGGATGAAACGCAGGAATACCGCCCAGGTCACGAAGCCCAGAAGATCGGGCAGCGGGCGCGCGATGAGGCCATAGGCCATCCACCCGGTCGCGCCGAGCGTGACCGCGATCACGATCGTTCGCGCGTTGCGCATGAGTACAGGCAGCGCCGCCGCTCGCAGTGCCGTGAGGTAGAAGAGCCCGTGTCCGGCCGGAACGTAGAGGGGCAGGTTCGCGAGGCGGTAGGTGTACGCGCCCCAGACAAGCGAGCCGATGCACTCGAGGATGGTGGCGATGGCGACGAGGGCGAGGACCTGCCGGCGGATCGGCACGGATTGCGTGAGGAGCGCGGCGCCGAGGAAGAGCCAAGCGACCACCGAGACCAAGAGCTGGCCGGTCGGGGTCGTGCTCCGGTCGATCCAGAGGGCCGTGCCCGAGAATGCGGCGAACGCGACGAGAAGGACGACGGTCGCGCGAGCGCTCACTGTCCCTCCCTGCCGATCGAAAACGACGATATCGTGAGCGTCCCATGCCCACGTATCAGGCCCCGCGCGGCATGCGGGACCTGCTCCCCGAGGAAGCCGCCGGGTTCGACGCATTGGAGGCGGTCATCCGAGCGCGCGCCGCGCGCTACGGCTACCCGCGCATCGACACGCCGGTCGTCGAGGACCGCAGGGTCTTCCTCAAGACCGTTGGCGAGGCGACGGACATCGGCTACGAGATGTACGACGTCGGACATGCCGGCGAAGGTGGGCTCACGCTTCGACCGGAAGGCACCGCGGCCGTCACGCGAGCCGTTCTCGAGCACGGGCTCCACCGCGCGCCGCAGCCGCTTCGGTTCTTCTACTGGGAGCCGATGTTCCGCGGGCAGCGCACGCAGCTTCTCCGCTATCGCCAGTTCTGGCAGTGGGGCCTCGAGTGCTACGGAGCGGGGGAACCCCCCGCGGACCTCGAGATGATCGAGTTCAGCGCCGGACTCTTCGCCGAGCTCGGGCTCACCGAGTTCGAGCTCGTCGCCAACACCGTCGGCGATGCGAAATGCCAGCCGAAGGTCCGCGAGACCCTCGAGGCGTACTTCGCCGCCCACCGTGACTCGCTTTCACCGGAGTCGCAACGTCGCCTCGGAGCGAACGTGCTGCGGATCCTCGATTCCAAGGACCCGCGCGACCGGGCGGTGACGACGGCCGCGCCAAAGCCCTACGACATCGTGTGCGACGAGGACCGGCGGCACTTCGATTCAATCGTCGAAGGGCTCGACCGCCTCAACATCGCCTACCGCGTCGAGCCGACGCTCGTGCGCGGGCTCGACTACTACACCCGGACGGTCTTCGAGTTCTGGCTCACGAATCCCGAGTACACCAAGGCCGGCCACATCTCGGTGGCCGGCGGCGGTCGATACGACGATCTCGTCGAGCTCATGGGCGGACCGTCGACGCCGGGGGTAGGTCTGGCCGGAGGGGTCGACGTCCTTTATTACGCGCTGAAGCAGCAAGGCGTGCGGATCGAGGCCGATCTCAGCGCGGACGTGGCTATCCTCTCCGCTGAAAAGGGCGACGGGACCGATCGGCTCCAGCTGGCCGCGCCGCTGCGCCAGGACGGGTTCAGCGTGGCGATCGAATATTCGGACCGGCCGCTCGACAAGCAGCTCGAGAGCGCGGTGAAGCACGGGGCGAAGGTCGCGGTCATTCGCGGGACGCCCGAGGCCCGTGGAGGGAACGTCATCGTGCGCGATCTCGTCAACAAGCAGCAGCGCGTCACGCGGCTCGCCGCGGTGCGCACCGAGGTCGGACGCCACGTGAAGCGGCGTCCGGTGCCGAAGCTGTCCGAGGCTTCGCCGAATGCCGACGAGCACGACGCCGGCGCGGCGGGAGAGGCTCCATACGTGCCGGACGACCGGGACTGACATGCTGAGGACTCACACCTGTGGCGAGCTCCGCGCGTCCCACGCGGGGAACGAGGTGACGCTCTGCGGCTGGGTGCACCGCCGGCGCGAGCTCGGCGAGGTCATCTTCATCGACCTCCGCGACCGCTACGGGATCACGCAGGTCGTGGCGCACGCGAAGAACAATGCTGCCGCGCATGCGGCCCTCGGCGATGCGCGGAGCGAGTGGGTGCTCCAGGTGCGCGGGACCGTGCGACCGCGACCCGAGGGCACGAAGAACCCGAAGCTCTCGACCGGAGAGATCGAGATCGTCGCGAACTCGGTCACGATCCTCAATCAGTCGAAGACGCCGCCCTTCTATGTGAACGAGGACACCGAGATCGAGGAGACCCTCCGCTGGAAGTACCGCTACGTCGACCTGCGGCGGGAACGATCGAGAGAGCTCATGCGGCTGCGACACGAGGTGACCAACTTCATGCGGAACTTCTTCGTCGAGCGCGGCTTCTGGGAGATCGAGACGACGATGATGATCCGCTCCGATCCGACAGGTGCGCGCGACTTCGTCGTGCCGTCGCGGTACTTCCCGGGAAAGTTCTGGGCGCTGCCGCAGTCGCCGCAGCAGCTGAAGCAGATCCTGATGGTCGGCGGCCTCGACAAATACGTGCAGATCGCGCGGTGCTTCCGCGACGAGGACCCGCGCGCCGACCGCATCTATGAGCTGACGCAGCTCGACGTAGAGATGACGTTCGCCGAGCCGAACGACGTGATGGAGATCCTGGAGGCGTGCTACACGGCCGTCTTCGAGAAGTTTGGCAAGAAACCGCTCCACGGCAAGCCGTGGCCGCGTATGACGTACGACGATGCGATGCGGCGCTACGGAAGTGACCGGCCCGACACGCGCTTTTCGATGGAGGTCGTCGACCTCACCGATGCGGTGCGCGGGACGTCGTTCGGCGTCTTCAAGGAGGCGATCGCGAGCGGCGGCGCGGTCCGCGCGATCTGCGTTGGGGGAAAAGGGGACGCCTCACGAAAGGACGTCGATGGCTGGGCGGCGATCGCGAAGACCCGGGGCGCCAAGGGTCTCGTGTCGTTCGCCTTCGCCGGAAGCGAGGTCCGCTCGCCCGTGGCGAAGTTCTTCACCGCGGACGAGCTCTCGCGGGTGCGATCGGCTTCCGGCGCCCGGGACGGCGACCTCGTCCTCGCTGTCGCCGCCGAATATCGTGTCGCGAGCCGTTCCATCGGTGAGCTGCGGCGGCACTTCGGCGAGGCGCAGGGGCTGGTCGACGGCTCGACGCATCACGCGATGTGGATCCATCGATTTCCGATGTTCGAGCGCACGCCCGAGGGCGATTGGACCTTCTCACACAACCCGTTCGCGGGCCCGCTCACCGACGAGGACGCGAAGCTTCTCTACAGCGATCCCGGTAAGGCGCTGAGCTCGCAGTACGACCTCGTCATCGACGGCGCCGAGCTCGGCGGCGGGAGCATCCGCATCCATAACCGCGCGATGCAGGAGCGCGTGTTCGAGATCCTCGGCATCTCGAAGAAAGACGCCGCCGAGCGCTTCAGCGCGCTCCTCGACGCGCTCGAGTACGGCGCGCCACCCGAGGGCGGGATCGCGACCGGAATGGACCGAACCCTGATGGTCCTCGCGGGGCTCGCGAACGCGCGCGAGACCATCGCCTTCCCGAAGACGCAGACGGGCTGGGACCCGATGCTCGAGGCGCCGGCCGAGGCCGATCCCAAGCTGCTCGAGGACCTTGGACTGCGGGTCATCGCGAAGCCGAAGGATTGAAGCCTGCACAGGAAGTGTCGCGGCCTAGACTTTGACCGATGGAGCGTGTGTATCTCGACCACGCCGCGACGACCCCCGTCGACCCGGAAGTCGCCGAGGCGATGACCCGCGTGCTTCGCGAGACGCACGGCAATCCGTCGAGCATCTACGCCGAGGGACGGGCAGCGCGAGCCCTCGTGGACGGCGCGCGCGAGCAGGTCGCAGACGCGATCGGTGCCCATCCCAGCGAGGTCGTCTTCACCAGCGGAGGCACCGAGGCCGACAATCTCGCGCTCCGCGGCAGGCTCAAGGTCGAGGACGGCCGCGACGGGCTCGTCACCTCCGCGATCGAGCACCACGCGGTGATCGATACCGCACGGGATCTTGCGGCGCACGGCCAGGCGCGTCTGTCTGTGATCGGCGTCGATCGGCACGGCCTCGTCGACCCCGAGGCGATCCGAGAAGCGGTGGACGAGCAGACCTCGCTGGTCTCGGTGATGCACGCGAACAACGAGATCGGAACGATCGAGCCGATCGAGGCGATCGGCGAGATCTGCCGCGAACGCGGGGTGACCTTCCACAGCGACGCGGTGCAGAGCGTCGGCGCCCTCGCCTTCGACGTGCGAAAGATCCCGGTCGACCTCGTATCGATCAACGCCCACAAGTTCTATGGACCGAAGGGCGTCGGCGCGCTCTACGTGCGGCGCGGCACTCGCATCGCCACGACCCAGACCGGCGGCGGACAGGAGAAGGGTCGTCGCACCGGAACCGAGAACGTCGCCGGTGTGGTCGGCCTCGGCGTCGCGATGCGCATCGCGCGCGAGCGGCAGACGAGCGAGTCGGGGCGCCAGTCGCGGCTCCGCGACCGGATCATTGCCGGCGTCACAGGTCGCATCGAAGATGCGGTGCTCACGGGTCATCCGACACGGCGCCTTCCGAACAACGCCTCGTTCTGCATCGCGGGAACGGAAGGCGAGGCGCTCATCGTGGGGCTGGACCTCGAGGGCTTCGCGGTGTCGAGCGGGTCCGCGTGCACCTCGGGCGAGACCGAGCCATCCGCGGTATTGCTCGCGCTCGGTCTCGACCGTGAGCTCGCGAAGGGTTCGCTTCGCGTCACCGTCGGCCGAGAGACCACGGAGGCGGCGGTCGACTCGTTCCTCGCAGCGCTCGCGAGAGTCGTCGGCCGTCTGCGGAGCGCGACCGCGGTGACCGTGTGACACGGGCGCACGCATGACGCGAGGCGCGGGCAGCGATACGAACCCGCTCGACGGCGACCGGGTCACGATCGAGCTCGAGATCAGCAATGGCGTCGTGAGCATCACCAGGGCGGCTGCCGACGGCTGCGACTCGATCGGCCTCATGGTGCGGTCGGTCGAGGAGCTCGCGCATCGCAAGACCGAGGATCAAGCCTGGATGATCGACGTGGCCGCGATCAAGCGCGCCATGGTCGCCGTGTCACCGGAGAGCGAGCGCTGCGCGGTCACGGCCGTGGGTGCCCTGCGCTCGGCGCTCGTCGACGCCCGAGTCCGCGCCCGCGTAGAGGGAGTCAAGCGGTGAGCGACCGCGTGTTCGTCGCGATGAGCGGCGGCGTCGACTCATCGGTCGCGGCCGCCGTCCTCAAGGAGCGCGGCGACGACGTCATCGGCGTCTGGATGCGGCTCGTCCCCGGCGGCGGCGAGCACCTCGATGCCCCGCGGTGCTGCGGCACCGACGAGGCCGGCGAGGACGCGCGCCGGGCGGCCGCCGCGATCGGCATTCCTTTCTATGCGCTGGACTACGCCGACGTCTTCGGAGAGCGCGTCGTTGGCCGATTCGTTCACGCGTACGCGAGTGGCGAGACACCCAACCCCTGCGTGGCGTGTAACCAGCACGTGAAGTTCGACGCTCTGCTTGGCGACGTCGTGCGGAAATTCGGTGCGGATCGCTTGGCGACCGGGCACTACGCGCGGATCGGCACCGAGCGGAGTGGCCGGCGCCGGCTGTATCGCGCGCGGGACCGCGCCAAGGATCAGTCGTACGCGCTCTACATGCTCGGCCCGCGCGAGCTGGCTCGGGTGGAGTTCCCGATCGGCGAGCTGGAGGACAAGGACGAGACCCGCGCGATCGCGTCGCGGTTCGGGCTCCCGACGGCGGCGAAGGCCGAGAGCATGGACATCTGCTTCGTGAGCGGGGACTACCGCGATCTCGTGCGCTCGCGTGCCCCGGAGGCATTCGCGCCGGGCCCGGTCGAGCGGCACGACGGGACCGTCGTCGGCACGCATGCGGGGATCGGCGCGCTCACCGTCGGCCAGCGCTCCGGGGTCGGGGTCGCGACTGGTGAGCGTCTCTACGTGCTGCGGCTCGAGCCCGATCGGAACGCGGCCGTGGTCGGGACACGCGACGAGATCTCGCGCACGACCTACGAGCTCAGCGACGTGCGCTTCGTCGCGGGGGAACCGCCCTCATCCACGTTCGAGACGAGCGTGGTCCTGCGATACCGCGGCATCGGGATTGCCGGAAGGGTGGACGTGCACGGGACCGACGCCACGATCGAGCTCCGCTCGCCGGCCCTGGTCGCGCCCGGTCAGGCAGCGGTCTTCTACGACGCCGACGAAGTCGTCGGCGGTGGCGTCGTAAACCCCGACTCCCGTTAGGGCCGTGCGCGCCCTCACGCGGATCGCGGCGATCGCGATGGCCGGCGCGGGTCTCTACTTCGCGGGGATCCTCAACAGCATCATCCTCGAGCACCCCGAACGGCCGGGAGCGCCCGCAGTGGTCGTCGGCGTTGGCGCGGCGATCGGGCTCCTCGTGTACGCGCTGCGTGGGACCGGCGAAGGCGAGGCGCGCACCACGACACGGCGCCTCTGGTTCTTGCGATTGACGTGGGTGTTTGTCTGCGTCATGGGGCTCGTCGGCATCTCATGGATCCTCGGCATGCCGCGGCAGCACTCCTATGACTGGACCCCGTACCACAACGACGCGATCGCGCTGAACGAGTGCGCGGCGCGTTTGGTGCTGTCGGGACGCGATCCCTATACCGATCTCGACCTGTTCGCCTGCTACAACCGGCTGGCGATCGGCCCCGACCGCACGACGCCGCTTCGGCGCGGCCTCTTCGCGAACGACGTGGTCTATCCCACGGATCAGGAGATGGATGACGCCTGGGACCTTCGGTCGAACGGCGTCGGAACGAACGTCGAATTCGTGTGGCGTCCGTCCTATCCGTCGCTCTCGTTCCTTTTCCTCTTGCCGGTCGTCGCGCTCGGCATCGACACCAACTACCTCTACGTGGCCTGCCTCCTCGCCGCGATGGCGCTCGTCATCTGGCGAGCTCCGTCCGGTCTCCGACCCTTCTTCCTGACGGCGCTGCTCGGAGCGGCAAGCCTCACGGCGTTCACCGTCGGTGGAAGCTCCGACCTTCTCTATGCGCTGCCCCTCGTCGTCGCCTGGATCTGGCGCGACCGCAGGTGGGCCGCCGTCCCGCTCGGTCTGGCGATCGCGACGAAGCAGATCGCATGGTTCTTCGTGCCGTATTACGCGATCGCGGTCGCGGCCGAACGCGGATGGCGCGCCGCGGCGCGCGATCTGATCATCGCAGCGGGGATCTTCGTGGCTGCGAATGCGCCGTTCATCGTGCACGACCCAGCCTCGTGGGTGCTCGGGCTCATGACGCCTCTCGTCGAGCCGATGTTCCCACGCGGCGCGGGCCTCATCTTCCTATCAACGAACGGCGGAGCGCCGCTCCTGCCATCGATCGTCTACGCGGTGCTCGAGATCGCCGCGTTGGCGCTCTCGATCGTCGTTGCGTGGCGCGCCCGGCGCACCAGCCCTGAGCTCGGCGCGGTCCTGGCGGTCCTGCCGCTCTTCTTCGCCTGGCGGAGCCTTTTCTCGTATTTCTTCCTCCTACCGCTCTTAGCGCTCGCGGCGGTCTCGCGAATGCCGCTCGGCGACTCGGTCGCCGATCGCGCCAGGCGCCTCGGCGGGCTCACGATCTTCGCCGCTCCCTCGCGCACGTAGCGGGTGCCGCCGACGGTCGTGGTCCTCGCGCTCGTCGCGGCCGGGGTGCCGGCGGGCGTTCGGGCGGCGTTCGGCCGTCCGCGGTCGCTCGCGAAGGCCTGCCTGCTGGCGCTCGCCCTTGCGGCCAGCGCACAGGCCCTCGGCGAGCTGGCTGGCGTCACCTTTGGAGTCGTCGGCGACGCACAGCTCCTCCTTGCGGTCGTCGGCGCCGTCGCGGCCGCGGGTCTGGTGGCCATCGCGGAAGGCCGGGCGAAGCGGTAAGGTCATGGGCTGAAAGGGGAGCTGCAGATGGGCTTCATCGTTGGCATCCTCACCGGCGCGGTCCTGGCCCTCCTCTACGCGCCTCGCTCGGGCGAGCTCACTCGGGAAGAGCTGCGCCAGCGGAGCGACGAGCTCAAGCGTCGGGCTGACGACCTCCAGCGCGTCGCCCAAAAGCTCGCCGACGATGCGCAGGTCAAAGGTCGCGAGCTGATCGACGAAGCGAAGCGCCAGTGGGGCGAGACCGGTCGAGCAACGCCCCCGTCATCGGGAGGCTCCGCCAAGCAGTCCTGACCGCCGGTGGGGGCGCTACGCGCCAGGGGCCCCCTGCCCCTGCGCCCCCCAAACCCCCGGTAGACTTTTGCAGGGGAACGCGGGGAGCCGAGGTCGGCGACCCGCGTTTTCGTTTAGGCGAGTGGGGCTAAAGCCCCCAAGCCCCCGGAGGAGGGCCGAAATAGACAGCGCGACGATCCGCGAGCGGTTCATCACCTTTTTCGAGGAGAAGGGCCATCACTTGCTGCCCTCCGCCCCGCTTGTCCTGAAGGACGATCCCTCGGTCTTTTTCACGAGCGCCGGCATGCAGCCGCTCGTTCCCTACTTCCTCGGGAAGAAGCAGCCGCCGTCCAAACGGATCGTCACCATCCAGAAGGTCTTCCGTACGTCGGATATCGACGAGGTCGGCAACGACAGCTGGCATCAGACCTTCTGGGAGATGCTCGGCAACTTCGGCATCGGCGATTACTGGAAGAAAGATGCGATCAGCTGGGGCTGGGAGCTCCTCATCGACCGGTTCGGCTTCGATCCGGCGAAGCTCGTCGCGACGGTCTACAAGACGGACGACGAGGCGTTCGACATCTGGACGAAGGAGCTGCGGCTCCTTCCTGCGGAGAAGGTCTACCGCTTGGGAGACCTCGAGAAGGGCGACGAGACGAACTTCTGGTCGCCTGGACCGACCGGGCTGTGCGGACCCTGCAGCGAGGTGTTCGTCGATCGCGGTCCGCAGCCCGGTGTGCGCGAGCACGACTGCTCGCCTGCGGAGAACTGCGGACGATGGATCGAGATCTGGAATTTCGTCTTCCAGCAGTACGACCGCCAGCCCGACGGCACCCTGACCCCGCTCCCAAAGAAGAACATCGACACCGGCGTCGGCCTCGAGCGGCTCGCTCTGGTTCTTCAGGGTGTGATCCCCGACAGCTTCAAGACCGATCTGTTCTTGCCGTACATCAAGAAGGTTGAGGCGCTCTCTGGCAAGCGCTACGGAGCTGATAAGGCGACCGACCGCTCCATGCGGATCGTCGTCGAGCACGGGCGTTCGGCGACGTTCCTCATCGCCGACGGGATCCAGCCCTCGAACGAGTGGCGTGGCTACGTCCTGCGGCGCCTCATCCGGCGCGCCTCCATGCACGCGCGGCGTCTCGGCCTGCGGACCGGCATCCTGGCCGCGCTCGGCACCGAGGTCGTCAAGCACATGCAACAGCACTACCCCGAGCTCACGCGGGCGCGCGACCGTATCCCCCAGATCCTCGGCGACGAGGAGGCGAAGTTCGAGCGAACGCTCGAGAACGGGCTCGAGCAGCTCACCGCGGCCATCGAAAGCGCGAAGGGCGCTGGCTACGCGCGGATCGATGGGGACACCGCGTTCCGGCTCTTCGACACGTTCGGGTTCCCACTCGAGATGACCCGAGAGATCGCCGCCGCGTCGGGTCTGACCGTCGACGAGGCTGGGTACCGCCGGCTCCTGGAGGCCCAGCGCAGCCGTTCCCGGGCGAGCGCGAAGTTCAGCCAGGACGTGATGCGCTTCGGCCAGCTCTACTCATCGCTGAAAGAGCGCGAAGGGCTCCACACCGAGTTCAGCGGCTATGACGAGCTGGTCTCCGAGGCGCGGATCATCTCGCTCATCGTGGGCGGCGAGCGGGTCGAACAGGCGAAGGAGGGCGACGACGTCGAGATCGTGCTCGATCGCACACCCTTCTATCCCGAGGGTGGCGGCCAGGTCGGCGACCGCGGCGACGTCACAACGGATCAGGGCCGGGCGATGGTCGCGGACACGCAGACCGCGGCGCCGGGCGTGATCGTGATGAGCGCGAAGGTCGTCGACGGCGTGCTGCGCAGCGGCGCGCGCGCGACGGCGAGCGTCGATCCCGAGCTACGCCGCGATACGATGCGCAACCACACCGCGACGCACCTGCTGCATGCGACGCTGCGGCGGATGTTCGGCGAGGACGTTCATCAGGCGGGGTCGCTCGTCCACGCGCCGAATCTGCGCTTCGACTTCACCTTCAATCGAGGCCTGACGGCAGAGGAGATCCAGAAGGTCGAGGACGAGGTCAACACCGCGATCCTCGAGAACGCCGACGTCCACGCGCGCGTCATGCCGCTCGACGAGGCGCTCGCGTCCGGCGCGGTGGCGCTCTTCGGCGAGAAGTACGAGGACGTCGTCCGCGTCGTGGAGGCGGGTCCGTCGCGCGAGCTCTGCGGCGGGACGCACTGCCACTGCACCGGTGACATCGGGATCTTCCTCATCACCAAAGAGGAATCGATCGGGGCGGGCGTGCGGCGGATCGAAGCCGTCACCGGGGTCGGTGCGCTCCGCGAGATCCACGAGATCCGCGACCGCGTCGCACGCGCGGCGGCGGCGCTGCGCGTCGCGCCCTCGCGCCTGCCCGAAGCGGTCGCACAGCTCCAGGCGTCGCGCGAACGGCTCGAGAAGGAGATCGGGTCGCTCCAGCGGAGCGGCGTGGAGTCGATCGCGACGTCGCTGCTCGCGAAGGCCGAGCTGCTCGGACCGGCCAAGGTCGTCGCGGCCAACGTCGGTGACGCCGACCTCGGCCAGCTGAAAAAGCTCGCGGACCGTCTGCGTGAAGGGATCGGCAGCGGCGTGGTGATCCTGGGCGGCGCCAAGGACGGCCAGGCGGCGATCTTCGTCGCGGTGACGAAGGACCTCGCGCCGCGGGTCGACGCGGACGCGGTGATCAAGCTGGTAGGGCCGATCATCGATGGCAAAGGCGGCGGTCGGCAGGAGAGCGCTTCGGCGGGCGGTAAGGCGCCTGCGCGTCTGGCGGAAGCGGTCGAGGCGGCGCGGACGGCGGTCCACGAGCGTTTGAACGGCAGACGTGGCTAGCCATCGAGGGGGCTCCGCCCCCCCGGCCCCCCGAGGTCCCCGAGTCAGCGGCATCGAGCTCGCGGCCGGATCCGCGCGTGCGGTCGTGGCCCGGATCGAAGCCGGCCACCTGCGCGTGCTGGCTCGAGGCGAGGCCGGGCTCGCTCCGGACGCGATCGTCGGCGGGCTGGTCGTCGATCGGCCCGGGGTGAGCGCGTCGTTGGCGGCCGCTCTTGGCGTCGCCGAGCGCGGCGTCCCCACCGAGCGAACGGTCGTCGCGATCGACGGCGACGACGTCCGCACGTATCACCTGACCACGCCGTTCGAGCGTGAGGAGTCGACGACGCCGATCGTCCGTGCCGAGGTCGACCAAGCGCTCCGCGAGGCCCGCAACGAAGCCGCGCGTCGAGCCCAAGCGGAGGTCGAAGACGATCCAGCGCTCCGTGGCGTCGCTACCGCGCGGCTTTCCGACGACGTCGCGGGAGTGGTGCTTGACGGCCGACCGCTGGAGTCGCTCGTCGGGTATCACGGCAGATCTCTCGAGGTGCACACCGACGTCTCCGTGGCGCCGCTCGTGCTCTCGGGTGCGGCTCTCGCCACGGTCGCGTCACCACGCCGCCGCGCGACCGCGGTACCCGGCATCTACGCCATCGCGCGTCTCGTGGCTGAATCGGGGATCGCGGATGCCGGGATCGTGCGACTGGGCGCGGACACGACCGCGCTCGCGCTCGTGCGCGAGCGGCGCGTCGTCGGCACGCGCGTGTTCGGGCTCGGCCGCGACGCGTTCGCGCTGCGCGAACAGACCCGCGACGCTGACGCTCGGATATGGGCCGAATGCGTGGCCCTTCCGCTTGCGCCGCGTGACGGACCACTGCCCGAACGATGGCTGTTCCTGGGCGTGCCAGAGACCCTGACCGCCCTTCCGAACGCACTCGCCGTGATCCTCGAAGAAGCGCGAGGCGGCGCGGCGCGGATCGGTCCGCTGTCGCCGGCGATCCTCAGCCGCGTCTTCTCGGATGTCGCGGTGCACGGAGACGACCTCGTCGCGGTCGGGGCGGCGGCGATCGCCGCGGAGCTCTACGGGTGACGGTCATGGCCACGACGAACCGACGCGCGGTCATCGATCTCGGTGCCGACGCGACCATCCTCGACGCGGCCGCGCGACTCGACGCGACGAACAGCGGACAGGATGTCGCGCTGGTCGTACCGACCGGCGCCCCCATCGCGCGCAATGCCGTCTTCCTCGACGTCCTCCGCCGCCGCGCAGCCGACCGGCGGCTCGCGCTCGTTTCCTCCGATGCCCGCGCGCGTTCGCTCGCCGCGTCGGTGCACGTCCCGGCCTTCGCGAGCCTGGCGGCCCTCGAGCGTCACGAGCTGGACGCGACCGAGCATCTGGGCGACGCGCGGCGTGCCGCACTCGCGACCATCGCCGCCGTCGGCGCCCACAGGACGGGCTCGGCGCGCCGGGGCGCGGCGGTGGTTGCGAGCCTCATCGTCGCCGCCGCGGTCCTCGCCGCGGTCGTCGCTCCGTCGGCGACGGTCATCGTCGCGCCCGCGGCGACGACGATCGGTCCATACGAATACGACCTGACGGCAGGACCCCGCGGTGACATCAACGACGCGCTGACCCAGGGGCCGTCGACCCTTTCGAAGACATTCGCGTCACCCGCGACGGGCTCCAAGATCGTGGACGTAAAGGCGACGGGCGTCGAGAAGTTCACGAATCTCACCACGAACGACATCCGGATCGCGAAGGGCACGGTCGTATCGACGCCTGACGGCATCCGCTTCCAGACGACCGAGGACAACGTGCTCGGCAAGAGTCTGCTGCGGCCGATCTTCTTCACCTCGATCACGATCAACATCGTCGCGCTCGAGGCCGGGACCAAAGCCAACGTCACCCAGGACCGCGTCACGGCGGGCTCGAGCTCGGAATACTCCGTCACCAACCCGGTCGCGACCGCGGGTGGCGACTCCAAGACCGTCGCTGTCGTGATGCAGGGCGACTACGACAAGGCGGTGGGCGCGGCCGACGATGCGCTGCGGACCGAGGCGAACGCGACGCTGCTCAAGCGCTGGCAGCAGGACGCGCCGAAGGGGCGGACGGTATATGGAACATACATCCAACGGACCAGCATCACCCCGGCCTCCGACGTCGTCGGAAAGACGCTCGATTTCGGAACGACATTCGATCTGACCGCGACCGGCACCGCGGTCGGGTACAGCGTGCCGTCGACCGAGCCGCGGCAGACGGCGCTCAAGAACCTCGCCGGTAACGCGTCGCCCGGAAACCAGATCTCCACCGGTGACGCGGCAAAGCTCGAGGCCGTCACGGGTCCGACCGTCGACGCGAACGGCGTCCACTGGCGCGTCCGCGTCTCTTCCATCCAGTACGCGCGGACGGCGCTCCTGACCTCCGCGATCGCGGGCCGGAGCTTCGACGACGCGAAGCGGATCGCCGAGGAGCGCGGCTTCAAGGTCGTCCAGATCGTCGCCACTCCCGGGTGGCTGCCGCGGATGCCGCTCCTCGATTCGCGGATCGCGATCACGATCGGGGAGCCGACGATAACCGCAAGTGGTTCCTGATCGTTGCGCTATCTCGCTCTCGACGTCGGTGATCGCCGCATCGGCCTCGCGGTCGGCGACGAAGCGCACGGGCTGGTGCGACCCCTGCGGACGCTCGTGCGTCGCAGCGTCGCCAAGGATCTGGACGCCCTCGGCGCGATCGCGCGAGAGGAGGACGTGGGAGCACTGGTGATCGGCCTTCCGTTGACTCTCGGAGGCGACGAGGCGTTCCAGGCGCGCCGGGTTCGGCGGTTCGCCGAGTCGGCGAGCAGCCTCGGCCTTCCAGTCGAGCTCTATGACGAGCGTCATACCTCGACCGAAGCGGCCCTCCGGGGCGCGACCGATCTCGACAGTGGAGCGGCGACCGTCCTTCTCGAAGACTTCCTGGCGCAGCGCGCTCGCTGATGCCGCCGCGGGCACCCGCGCACCGTCCACCCCGAGCGCGCTCCACGACAGGTCCGCTCGTATTCATCCTGGTGGTGATCCTGGCGATCGTCGCGGTCGTCGCGCTCGGGCGTCCCATCGCGGAGGACGCGCTCGTCGCGCAGGTCGAGCAGCACGACACCCTCCTCAAGCAATCGATCGTCCGCGACATCGTCGCGGCGCGCGTCGGTGCGGAAGCCGATCTCGCGAAGGATGCGAATGCGGAGCCCCGCTCGTTCGTCATCTCCCGCGGAGAAGCGATCGGAAGCATCGCGCGGCGCCTGGTGTCAGAGGGGTTCATCCGCTCTGCCCTCGCCTTCACCTACGTGCTCTATGACACGGGGCGAGAGGACTCGCTGCAGTCCGGTGCGTACACGATCTCCGCCGGCCTCACTCCCCGCGAGCTCTCGCAAGTCTTCGAAAAGGCGCCGGGCGAGCAGACGGTGCTCCGGATCATCGACGGCTGGCGGCTCTCCCAAGTTGCGACAGCGGTCAATAAGGCGTTCCCCAAGATCAGCGAGGACGACTTTCTGAAGACGGCGGTCGTCGGGGACCGGCGCAATACCGTCCTCTCCGGTCTCGGGCCGGATCAGTCACTCGAGGGCTTTCTCTTCCCGGACACCTATTTCTTCAAGCCCACCGCCACGCCCGGCACCATTGTCGACACGCTCCTCGACCAATTCGAGCAGCGCGCCGGCCAGACCCTCCGGCAGGCCGCCGTCGAAAACAAGACGACGATCTACGACATCGTCAAGCTCGCCTCGATCGTGGAGCGGGAAGCGCGCGACCGCAACGAAAGTCCGACCATCGCCGGCGTCTACGCAAATCGCCTCCGGATCGGCATGAAGCTCGACGCTGATCCGACGATCCAGTACGCGGTCGGCCAGTGGCGTGAGCTCACGCTGGCCGATCTCGAGATGGACTCGCCGTACAACACCTACAAGGTCGCGGGCCTTCCGCCGACGCCGATCTGCAACGCCGGCCAGGCCGCGCTCGCCGCCGCGGCGAAGCCTGCGGATGTCCCGTACCTGTTCTTCGTCGCGAAGAACGACGGCACGGGCGATCACGCGTTCGCGAAGACGATCGAGGAGCAAGAAGCGAACCGGGCCAAGTACGGAAACAAGTGAGCGCGGTCTGGCTTATCGGCGACCCCGTCGCGCACTCGCTCTCGCCCGCGATGCACAACGCGGCCTTTGCAACGCTCGGGCTTCCGCACCGCTACGAGGTGCGCGAGGTCAAGGCCGCGGAGCTCGCGGACGCGCTCGGGAGCATCCGGCACGAGGACGTGCTCGGCGCGAACGTCACGATCCCGCACAAGGAAGCCGCGCTCCGGCTCGTCGACGACGTGAGCGACGAGGCGCGCCGCATCGGAGCGATCAACACGATCGTGCGCCGCGGTGGGCGACTGGCGGCGGACAACACCGATGGCTACGGCTTCGGACGCGCGCTGGAGGAAGCGTCGATCAAGGCGCGTCGCGCCCTCGTGCTCGGCGCGGGCGGGGCGGCGCGGGCGTGCGTCGTCGAGCTTCTGCGCGCGGGCGTCGACGTCTCAGTGGCGAATCGTACGCGCGCTCGTGCCGAAAGCCTCGCGCGATCGATACGCGTCGATCACGCGCGGGCGCGGGCCGTCACGTGGCCGACGCAGGACGACCTCGATGCGACGGACCTGGTAGTGAACGCCACCCCGCTCGGGATGCACAACGAGGATCCGATCAAAGGACGACGCCTCCCGCGCGCGATCGTGGACCTCATCCCTCTGGCGACCGAGACCCCGCTCGTCAAGCGTGCGAAAGCCGCCGAGAATGTCACGGTCGTGGACGGTCTGAGCATGCTGCTGCACCAAGCAGCGCGTTCCTTCGAGCTCTGGACGGGCGTGCCCGCGCCGCTCGAGGCCATGCGATCCGCCCTTCCGCGACCGATTCCGTGAGGCTCCTCACCGCCGGCGAGTCGCACGGCCCGGCCGTGCTCGCGGTGCTCGACGGCGTGCCGGCCGGGCTCGCGATCGCCCCTGCGGACATCGACGTGGATCTGCGCCGCCGCCAGCTCGGCTACGGGCGTGGGGCCCGACAGCGCATCGAGCGCGACGCCGTGCGCATCACCGGAGGCGTCCGTCAGGGCCGCACCACCGGGGCGCCGATCGCTCTTGAGATCGCGAACCGCGACGCCGTGAACTGGGAGCGCGTCATGAGCGTGGAACCGATCGCGGAGCCGCCCGATCCGGTGACGCGTCTGCGCCCCGGACACGCTGATCTCGCCGGCGCGCTCAAGTTCGGCCATGACGATGTTCGCGACGTGATCGAGCGTGCCAGCGCGCGCGAGACGGCCGCGCGCGTCGCGGCCGGCGGAGTCGCGAAAGCGCTGCTCCGGGCGGTCGGCACCGTGGTCGAGAGCGAGACGAAGGCCATCGGCGACGTTGCGGGGGCGGTGGGCTTCGACCGCGAGGCCGTGGAGGCCAGCGAGGTCCGATCGGGAGACAGCGAGCGCAGTGCCGCGATGGTGGCCGCGATCGCAGCGGCGCGCGAGGCGGGGGACACGCTCGGCGGGATCGTCGCGCTGCGCGCGATCGCCGTCGTCCCTGGACTGGGATCGTTCGCGGAGTGGGACCGGCGCCTCGACGGCCGCATCGCGCAAGCGCTCATGTCCATCCAGAGCGCAAAAGGCGTGCAGTTCGCCGACGCGTTCGCGGCGGCGCGCGAGCGCGGCAGCGCCGTGCACGATCCGATCGTCGTGCGCGATGGCGCATTCACGCGATCGCGGAACCGCGCAGGCGGCCTCGAGGGCGGCGTGACGAACGGCCAGGACATCGTCGTCGAGGTCGCGTTCAAGCCGATCTCGACGCTCATGAAGCCGCTCGCGTCCGCGGACCTGCGGACGGGCGAGCCTGCCCCCGCGCACGTCGAACGGAGCGATGTCTGCATCGTTCCGGCGGCCGGCGTCGTCGCCGAGGCGATGCTCGCGCTCGTCCTCGCCGACGCGCTCTGCGAGAAGTTCGGCAACGACAATGTCGACGACCTCTGCGCCGCCGTCGAGCGTTATCGCCGCCGGCTTCACCCGATCGACCAGCGGCGCTGATGCACCTGTTCCTGGTCGGTCCGCCGGGCATCGGCAAGTCCTCGGTGGCGCCGCTCCTCGCGCGCCACTTCGGCGCCGCCGTGGTCGACCTCGACCGCGAGATCGAGCGGCGGGCGCGCAAGAGCTGCAAGGACGTCATCGAGCAGGAAGGAATGGACCGCTTCCGTGACCTCGAGGCGAGCGTTCTCGCCAAGCTTCGACCAACGCCGTCGTGGGTGGTCGTCGATACCGGCGGTGGCGCACCGATCCGTCAGGCCAATCGCGCGATCATGCGGGACCTCGGCCTCATCGTCGGGCTGCGCGGCTCGGTCGACCGCGTTGCCGCGGGCATCGAGGCCACCATGGCGAAAAGGCCGAATCAGCACGTAGGGCCGCGCGAGCGCGCACGGTCGGTCCTCGCGGAACGGCGCGACGCCTACGCCGACGTCGACGTCACGTTCGACGTGGAGCGGGCGACGGCCGATGAGGTCGCGCGCGCGATCGCCGCCTGGCTCGTCGCGGGTCGTGGCGTGCGGATCGACGTCGCCGGGCCCGATCACGGCTGCCGCGTGCTCATCAGGGCCGGGCTCCTGGAGCATGTCGGTCCGCATCTCGCGGACCTCGGCTGGCACGGCCGGGTCGCCGTGGTCAGCGACCCCGTCACCGCAGCGCATTACGAGTCGGACCTCGTCCGCTCGCTCGCCGCCGCGGGTCTGAACGCCACGACGCTGCGTATCCCTGCGGGCGAGCGCGGGAAGCGGCTTCACATCGCCGCGCGACTTTGGGCGTCGCTCGCGAGGGAACGGATCGGCCGCGACGGAGGGATCCTCGCGCTCGGCGGGGGCAGCGTCGGAGACGTCGCCGGATTCGTCGCGGCGACGTATTTGCGCGGGATCCGGATCGCGCAGATCCCAACGACGCTCCTCGGGATGGCGGATGCCTCGATCGGCGGCAAGACCGCGGTGGACATCGCGGCGGGAAAAAATCTCGTCGGCGCGTTCCACTTCCCTGACGCCGTCTTCGCCGACGTGTCTGTCCTCACGTCGCTTCCGCCGCGGCAGCTCTCGTCCGGCCTTGCCGAGGTCGTGAAGAGCGCGTTCCTGTTAGATCGCGAATCCGTCGCGCAGCTCGGGCGCGGGCTCGAACGCATGCTCGCGGGCGATCTCGCCGCGCTCCTCGCGGCGGTCGCCATCGGCGCGCAGGTGAAGAGCTCGATCGTGAGCCAGGACCCGCGCGAGGAAGGCATTCGGGAGCTCCTGAACTTCGGCCACACCATGGGTCACGCGTACGAGGCCGCGTCTGGATACCGCGTCACGCACGGCGAAGCGGTCGCGGTGGGCATGGTCTACGCGACGGCGCTCGCCGAGGTTCTCGAGCTCACGTCACCCGCGCTCCGCCCGGAGCTCGAAGCGCTCCTCGAGCGCGCCGCGCTGCCCACGCGCGCGAAGCTGCCGCGCGCCGTCTGGACGTACGTGCTGAGCGATAAGAAGGCGCGTGCGGGTCAGCTGCGCTGGATCCTCCCTCGACGGATCGGGCGCTTCAGCGAGGTGACCGGCGTCGGTGAGCCGTTCCTCCGCGCCGCATCTCGGATCGTCGAGCGGGCGGCGTGAAGATCCTGTTCATGAACGGGCCCAACCTGAACCTGCTCGGCATGCGCAATCCGGAGCTGTACGGGACCGCGACCCTCCCGCAGGTCGAGGCGCGCTGTCGCGAGATCGCGCGGCAGGCTGGTCGGGACCTCGTCGCGTACCAATCGAATCACGAGGGTGCGCTCATCGATTTCCTGCAGCAGCACCGCGACGCGGCGGGTGCCATCATCAATCCGGGCGGACTCGCGCACACCTCCGTCGTGCTCCGCGACGCCGTCGCGGACTGCCCATTCCCGGTCGTCGAGGTCCACATCACTGACGTCAGCAAGCGAGAAGATTTCCGCCGGCGGAGCTACCTGACCGACGTTGCCGCGAATCAGTTCATCGGCCTGGGCGTCGTCGGGTACGAGCAGGCCCTACGCTGGCTACTTGCGAACGTGGGGGGCTCCGCCCCCCAGCCCCCGAAGGACAAGAGTTGATATCCACCGGTGAGATCAAGCGCGGCATGACCATCGAGCTCGACGGCACGCTCTACCAGGTCGTCGAATTCCAGCACATCAAGCTCGGGCGCGGCAGCGCGCAGATGCGGATGAAGCTGCGCAACGTTCGCAAGGGCGATCTCATCGAGCGCACGTTCCAGGCCGGGGATCGTTTCCAGCGGGCGCGCCTGGATCACCGGAACGTGCAGTACATGTACAAGGACGGGACGCATTTCCACTTCATGGACACCGCGAGCTACGACCAGATCGCGCTGGACGAGGATCAGCTCGGCGATGCGGTCAACTACCTCACCGACGGGATGACCGCGGTGCTCAACGAGTACGAAGGGTCGCCGATCGGGGTGGATCTCCCGGCCTCGGTGGTGCTCAAGGTCACCGACACGGACCTCGGGCTGAAAGGCGACACCGCCACCGGCGCGACGAAGCCCGCGACCGTCGAGACGGGGCTGCGCGTGAACGTTCCGCTCTTCGTCGAGCGCGGCGACAAGATCAAAGTGGACACGCGGACGGGTGAGTATCTCGAGCGCGCCTAGCCGCGTCGTCCGCGTCGGCCAGGTCGTGACGCGGCTTGCCGCGCACATCCAGTCCGGCGACGAGTTCAAGGATCTCTGGGTCGAAGGCGAAGTGGTGCAATCCACGATCTCTCCGCAGGGTCACGTCTACTTCACGCTGCGGGACAACGTCGGGCAGCTGCGCTGCGCGCTCTTCGCGATGAAGGCCGCACAGGTCGCGCTCACGCCGCGGGATGGCGCGAAGATCCTGGCGCACGGCTACGTCGAGCTCTACCCCCGCGACGGCCGCTGCCAGCTGATGGTCGACGACCTGCGGCCGGCGGGCGCGGGCGATGCGTACCTCCGTCTTGAGGCGCTCAAGCGCCGGCTCACCGCGGAAGGTCTCTTCGCGCTCGAACGGAAGCGCCCGCTGCCGCCGTCGCCTCGCCGCGTCGGCGTCGTGACCAGCCCGATCGGAGCCGCGTGGCATGACATCCAGACCGTCGTCGCGAAGCGCGATCCGCGAGTCGAGCTGATCTTCTCTCCCGCGCAGGTGCAGGGGACCGGTTCGGTCGAATCGATGATCTCCGCTCTCGACGCGCTCGCGCAGCTGCGCGACCTCGATGTCGTGATCCTCGCTCGCGGCGGCGGGGCGGCGGAGGAGCTCTGGCCGTTCAACGATGAGGCTCTCGTGCGGGCGCTCGCGCGCTTCCCCCGGCCGGTCTGCTCCGGCGTCGGCCACGAGACCGACGTGACCCTCGCCGATCTGGTCGCCGACATCCGGGCGCCGACGCCGTCCGCGGCCGCGGCGCTCGTCGTGCCCGACTCCGGAGCGGCGCAGCAGCGCGCCGAACGCGCATGGCGGCGCGTGACGGCCCGCGTGCACGAGCGGATCGAGGAGCGGCGCCGCCGCCTGGAGACAGCCCGCCGGCTGGTCGACCGGCGCGCGCCGCCGATGCGCCTTGCGGTCTGGCGGCAACGGCTCGACGAAGCACGCCGCGCGCTCGACCGCGCGATCGCCCGCGCGGTCCCGTCCCGCCGGCAGCGTGCGGTCGCCGCGCAGCGCCGCCTCGCGGCGCTCTCGCCGCTCGCCGTGCTCGGACGCGGCTACGCGATCGTCGAGGGCTCCGACGGCCACATCCGCGCGTCGGTCGACGCTCTGGCAACGGGAGATCAGGTGCGCCTGCGGATGCGCGACGGTCGCGCCGGAGCCGCTATTGGGGAGATCGAACGTGCCTGAGGGCGAGGGATCGCTCGACAAGGCCCTCGTGCGGCTCGAGGAGATCGCCGACAAGCTCGAGGACCCCGCGCTCGACCTCGACGAGGCCGTCCGCCTCTACGAGGAAGGCCTGCGGCTCTACGGCGAATGCGCCAAGCGCCTCGACGCCGCAGACCTACGGATCACGCAGCTCGCGGACGCGCTCGCGAAACAGGCGCGCGAGCGCGGACCGCGGGGCTGAGGCTAGCCAGGGCCTACGGCGCCGACCCGAGCGCAGCGTTCAAGATCCCCGCCTGTGCCTGGGCGGGAGCGCCGCCGGCGAGCGCACCGAGCAGGCCGCACAAGATCCCGCCGAGGACGCCGCCAAGATTGAGGTCGAGCGTGATCGGGCTGAGCTGCAACATGATCCCCAGGACGTCGAGAGTGACGCCTCCGAATTCGAGGTGGAGGATCTGGCAGTCCTGCGCCGGCTGCTGGGCCGCCACCGGTGCGTCGGCAGCTGGACCACGCGAGCCGGCAACGCTGACATTGGTGACCGGGAGCGTCACCGCCACGTCGGTCACGGAACGGCTCGTGCCCAGTGCGTTGGTCAGCGTCCCGTCAATTGTCCCGATGGCAAAGAGGCGACCGTCGCGTGCGATGAAGCGCTCGATATCCAGCGTGCCGCTGAACGAGCCCGGGCCGTCTGAATCTGTGAAGGCCCCACTCACCGGGATCGCCGGCAGCTGGCTGCCACCGCCTCGCCCGTGAGCCGCAACGCTGGTCCCGCCGACGGTTAGCGCGCCGAGCAGCGCGACGAGCAGAGCAAACGCAAGCAGTCGAACGTTCATCGCCTCTGTCCTTTCGGTTCGCGCAACCGCCGCTGCGGCACGCGAGCGTGGAGCTGCGCGTCGAGCGCTCGCGGTGGACGCGTGATCTCGTCGCGCTTCCGCAAGAAGCGCGCCGTTGTGGCTAGGCGGGCGCGGCCTCGCCTTCGCGGATCTTGCGCAGGAACGGCTCCAGGTTCTCGATGAACTGCTCGGGACGGAAGCCGTGAATCAGATGGCCGCTCCCGGGAAACCGCTTGATCGTGACATCGGCAAGCTTCTTGAGCCTCCACTCCGACGCGTCGTCCAGCGCTCCGCCGAGACGCGGTTCGCCGGCGAGGACGAGGACGGGTGCTCGCACTCTCGCTATGGCGTCGGCGATGATCGCGGCGGTAGGGTCGTCTCCGGAAACGCGCGCGTCGATGAACGCCGGGTCGACATCGCGGAAATAGGTCAGAACCCGCTCGCTCGCGTAGAAGCCGCGAAGCTCGCCGTACGTTCGCTCGCCGCGCGGTCCTGGCGAGGGGAGCGGCTGCTTCGCGGTCGCCTTCGCGATGGTCACCGGGTCGGCGCTGGCGACCGCTTCGCGGAGCGTCCCGTAGCGCGAGGGGTCCCAGGCCCGCGCGTAGCCCAGCGCGGGGTCCTCGAGGACGGCTCCGCGAACGAGCTCCGGCGCCTCCGCCGCCGAGACGAGCGCCGAGAGCGCGCCCAGCGAGTGACCGATGAGCACGGCCGGTGCTTTGACCACCTCACGCAGGACGCGGAGCGCGTCGTCCGCGAACGAGCGAAGCGTGTAGTCAGACGCCCGCGCGCTCTTGCCATGGCCGCGCGCGTCGTAGGCGACCACGCGGTAACGCGTCGCGAGGCGCGGGAAGATGTTCTCCCAATCCTCGGAGCGCGCGAGACTCGAGTGGGACAGGACGATGGCGGGCTCCGAGCCGACGGTCGTACCGGCGTCGTAGTACACGAGCTTCGGATCGCCCTTGAGGGTGCGTGCGCGCGGAAGACGCTTCGGCATCGCAGCGAGTATGGGGATGCGAGAATCCGGCCGTGCCGAAGCGGGTGCGCCTCGACCAGCTGCTCGTGCAGCGCGAGCTCGCTCCGAGCCGCGAGCGCGCCCAGGCGCTCATCCTGGCCGGCGCCGTCCGCGTGGATGGCGACCGCGCCGATCGCGCTGCCGCTCCGGTCGCGGAGGATGCCGAGCTCGTCGTCGAACGAGGCAAGGCGTACGTCTCTCGGGGCGGCGAAAAGCTCGCGGGAGCGCTGGATGCGTTCGGGCTGGACGTTCACGGGCGTGTGGCCATCGATCTGGGATCGTCGACCGGTGGTTTCACCGACGTGCTGCTCCAGCGCGGTGCATCGCGCGTGCACGCCATCGACGTCGGCAGGGGACAGCTCGACTGGCGTCTCCGCAACGATCCGCGCGTGATGGTCCACGAAGGGATCAACGCCCGCGAAGGCATACCGGTCGACGAACCTGTCGACCTGATCGTGGCCGATGTGTCATTCATCTCGCTCCGTTTGGTCCTTCCGCCCGCGCTCGAGCGGCTCGAGCCGGACGGTGATCTGATCGCCCTCGTGAAGCCGCAGTTCGAGGCAGGCCGATCCGCCGTCGGCAAGGGCGGCATCGTTCGGGACACGGCGGCGCGAGCCGACGCCGTCGTCGCCGTCGCGCGAGACCTTGCGGGGCGCGGCGTGCCCGTGGTGGCGGTCGCGCCATCGGTCATCCTCGGCCGTGAGGGCAACCGCGAGATCTTCGTGCACGCGCGGCGTGGCGCGCGCGAGGTCGACCGGCTCGAAGATGCCGCGCGCGAGGCCGCCAGCTGAAGATCATCCTCGGCTCGCGGCCGGATTGGCCGGCGTCCGTCGACATCGCGAAGAAGACCGCGGTGAAGCTTCGCCTTCACGGCCACGAGATCCTCGAGCAGGCCCTCGATGGCACAGCGGTCCCAGCCGAAGCGGCGGCCGCAGGCCTCGCCTGCGCTTTTGGCGGCGACGGAACGGTGCTCCGGCTGGCCCGCGCGGTCGCGCCGCTCAACGTCCCGATCCTTGGGGTGAACCTGGGCCGCCTCGGATTCCTCACGGCGACGACGCTGGAGCAGTTCGATGCGGCGATCGCCGACATCGCCGCGGGGCGCTTCGAGACCGAGGTCCGGGCGATGCTCGACGCGAGGCTGGTGCGGAACAAGAACGACGTCGCGCGTGCGCTCGCCCTGAACGACGTCGTGATCGCGCGGGGTGCGCATGTCCGGTCCATCCACATCGCCGTACGTGTCGATGGGGAGCCGCTCATCGTCTACTGGGCGGACGGCCTGATCGTCGCAACAGCGACGGGGAGCACGGCCTACGGGTTCTCCGTCGGCGGTCCGCTCATCCTCCCGACGTCGCGGTCGCTCACGATCGTGCCGATCGCGCCGCACCTCTCCTTCAGCAACGCGGTCGTCTTCGAACCGGAACAGGAGCTCGACCTCGAAGTGCAGGACGAGCCCGCGGTGCTTTCGCTCGATGGTCAGGAGGAGCACGAGCTCAAACAGGCGGACCGCGTGATCGTCAAACGAGCGGAGGCCGTCGCGCGGTTCGCCCGGACGGCGCACGCACGACCATTCGTCGAGCTCTTGCGCGAGAAGATCCTGAAAGAGCTCAAGTGACGGTCGACACGCGCGCCGCGGTAGCCGCGATCCGCGCCAAGACGAGACGAGAGCCGCGGATCGGGATCGTCCTCGGGAGCGGGCTCGGGGCACTCGCGAACGACGTGACCGAGGCCGTGCGCATCCCGTACCCGGAGATCCCCGGTTTCGAGAAGAGCACGGCGCCAGGTCATGCCGGCGAGCTTGTCGTGGGACGCCTCGAGGGCAAAGACGTCGCGGTCATGAACGGCCGCTTCCACTACTACGAGGGCTACGACCCGCAGGCCATCGCGTTTCCGATGCACGTGCTTCACGCATGGGGCGTCCAGACGCTGATCGTGACGAACGCCTCGGGTGGACTCAACCCGTCGTTCGAAGCGGGCGACCTCATGGTGATGAACGACCACATCAACTTCATGGGCATGAACCCGCTGCGGGGCCCGAACGACCCAGATCTCGGCCCCCGCTTCCCCGACATGGTCGGCGCCTATACGGAAGAGCTACGCAAGCTCGCGCACGACGTGGACGGCGGTCTGCGCGAGGGCGTCTACGTCGCGGTCGCCGGCCCCAACTTCGAGACGCCGGCCGAGCTGCGCATGCTCCGCGGTTTCGGAGCCGACGCGGTGGGCATGAGCACGGTGCCGGAGGTCCTCGTCGCGCGTCACATGGGAATGCGCATCCTCGCGATCAGCACGATCACCGACATGGCGACCGGCATCCCGGGACAGATCGACCATGTGACGGCCGAGGGTGTGCTCGAGGTCGCCAATCGCGCCGGCGAGCGCCTCGCGACGGTCATCAAAGGCGTCGTGGCGAAGCTCTAGGTTCGGCTCGGAGGTGTTCCAGGAACGGCCGCGGATGCTCGTCGGCCCAACGCGAGCGCGATACCGATCACGCCCACCGCGAATGCGATCGCCACCGTGAGGACTGGTCCGGCGGCGAAAACGATGTAGCCCGCGGCGCCGATAGCCGCGAGAAGCCATCCGACGAGCGGCCGGCGAGGCAAAAATATAGAGACGGGCCACGCGAGGACGAACGCAAGAAGCACGGCGACCGGGAAGAGCGGGACCAGGCCGCTGATGGAGGTCGAATCGTTGCACGCCGCGACGCCCTCGGGGCATGCCGCCTGGATCGGCACGTTGCGATTCTTGCTCGCGGGGCGGCGAAACGCACGACAGAATGGACGCGCATGAGCACACCCGGCGGATCATCGGCACTGATCCGCGCGGTCGAGGTCATCGAGAAAAAGCGCGACGGCAAGGCGCTGAGCGCTGCCGAGATCGACGCTCTGGTCCAGGGCTACACGAAAGGCGAGATCCCCGATTACCAGATGGCGGCCTTCTGCATGGCCGTCGTGTGGCGCGGCATGAACGCCACGGAGACCGCCGCGCTCACGTCATCGATGGTGAGCTCCGGCGAGCGACTCGACCTCTCACGGTTCGGACGTGTCGTGGACAAGCACTCGACCGGCGGCGTCGGCGACAAGACGACGCTGGTGGTCGCGCCGCTCGTCGCCGCCTGTGGTGCGCCCGTGGCGAAGATGAGCGGTCGCGGGCTCGGGTTCTCGGGCGGGACGCTCGACAAGCTCGAGTCGATCAAGGGCTACCGCGTCGACCTCACGACCGCGGAGTTCCTCGCCCAGCTCGGGCGCATCGGGATCGTTATCACCGGGCAGACCGCCGATCTCGCCCCGGCCGACGGGAAGATGTACGCGCTCCGGGACGCGACCGGCACGGTGCCGGCGATCCCGCTCATCGCGTCGAGTGTGATGTCGAAGAAGATCGCCGCGGGCGCGCACGCTGTGGTGCTCGACGTGAAGGTCGGGAGCGGTGCGTTCATGAAGGACCTCGCCTCGGCGCGGTCTTTGGCGAAGGCGATGGTCGCCATCGGGATCGCGCACGGTCTGGCCGTCACGTGCGAGCTGACCGACATGGAGCAGCCGCTCGGACGCGCGGTGGGGAACAGCCTCGAGATCGCCGAAGCGATCACGACCCTTCGAGGCGAAGGCCCGCCCGATCTTGTGCTTCTCGCGCGGGTCGCGGGCGCGGAGATGCTTGTCCGGGCGCGGAAGGCGCGCGACGTGAAGAGCGGGATGGCGCGGATCGACCGCGCGCTCGCGGACGGCAGTGGCCTGGCCAAGTTCCGCGAGCTCGTCGCCGCGCAGGGCGGCGACGTCGCAACGGTGGACGATCCCGCGCGGCTTCCGCGAGCGCCCCAGGTCCAGACCCTTCGTGCGCCACGGACCGCGTACGTCGCCGCCATCGCCGCCGACCGCGTCGGCATCGCGTCGGTCCACCTGGGTGCGGGACGGGAGAAGAAGGGCGACCCGATCGACCACCGTACCGGGATCGTCCTGCACGCGAAGGTCGGCGACCGCGTCGAGAGCGGCCAGCCGTACGCCGATGTGCACGCGGCAGGGCGACCCGCGGACTCAGCCGCCATCGCGATGGTCCGCGACGCCTTTCGCTGGAGCGCGCGCCGCGTTCCTCCGCGGCGGCTCGTTCTCGGGCGGATCGCGAGCCCTTAGCCGGCGCGCCTCGCCTTCTTCGCGCCGCCCTTCTTCGCGGCCTCGACGCTCGCGCGGAGGGCTGCCATGAGGTCGGCGATCGGGGCCTGCGCGGGTTCGTCGACCGGCTCGGCGGGAGTCGTCGGCCGCTTGCTGCGCAAGAGCTCCAACAGCTCCTCGCGGTACGCGTCGCCGTGCTTCTCGGCGAGCCACGGCGTGGCGAGCGCGGCGATCAGCTGCTGGGCCATCTTCACCTCGCGCTCCGTGACCGTGAGGCTGGAGAGCCCGAACGTGACGTCGCCCGCGTTCCTGACCTCGTCCGCGAAGTAGAGGGTCTCGAGCGCGAGCGCGTTCTCGAGCGGTCGCACCGCGACCAGGTGCGGCCGCGTCCTGAGGACGAACCGTCCGATCCCGACCATGTTCGAAGCCTGCATCGCGCGAAGGAGCAGGAGATAGGGCTTCTCGGCGCCGGACGAGCGGAGCGGCGCCACGTGGTAGGTCTTCTCGAAGAACACCGGATCGATCTCGGCGAGGTCCACGAACTCCTCGATGTCGATGGTGCGGCTGCGCTCGGGGGCGATGGAGAGGAGCTCCTCGTCGCTGACGGTGACCAGACCGCCGGTGGGGAGCTCGACGCCTCGCACGACGTCCATGGGCTCGACCGGGCGCGTCTCGAAGGAAGGCGCCACGGCGCGATCGCTTCGATCCTCTTGCCTGGACGGCGCGGGCTCGGTCGCGGCGAGCTCGTCCTCCGCCGGTTCGGGCTCGAACGTCGGCGCGTCTTCAGCACGCGTCACGCGTTCGTAGCGCACCCGTTTGCCGGTCAGCCGGTCGTAGAGATGGAAGCGAACGTCCTTCGGCTCGGTGGCCGGGTAGAGCTTCACCGGGATGCTCACGAGCCCGAAGCTGATGCTGCCGGTCCAGACCGCTTGACCCATCGCCATCACGCTCCCCGATCGCCGACGATCTAACGACGATTGTCTCAGGAATCCGAACGCGCCCATAGACTCGATCGCAAGTGATCGCTCGTGGCGCCGGGGGCCCGTTCGGAGGACCGCAGGGGCCATATCTCCTCATCCTCATCCTGCTGCTTCTCGCCTTCTTGAACGGCTCGCTCGCCGCTCCCATCCTGGGGCTGATCAGGGATCCCACCGAAGAGAACATCGTGCTGTTCGTGGGATTCATCGTCGCGATCGTCCTCGGGATCACCGTCCACGAGTTCATGCACGCCTTCACCGCGCATCGCCTCGGCGACGACACCGGCCGCCTGCTGGGCCGGATGAGCCTCAATCCACTGGCGCATCTCGACCCCTTTGGCTCTCTCCTCCTCGTCCTCGCCGGGTTCGGCTACGGGAAGCCGGTACCCGTCAACGAATCGCGGCTTCAAGGTGGCCGCTCCTCGTGGGCCGCGGTCGCGCTCGCCGGACCGCTCGCAAACTTCGCGATCGCCGGTCTCTGCGCGATCCCCCTGCGCTTCGCGGTCGACGTGAGCGGCGGCGTGTACTTCACGATCCTCGAGAGCATCGTCTTCTATAACGTGGTCCTCGGCCTCTTCAATCTCATTCCGATTCCGCCGCTGGATGGCTCTCGTGTCGTCTACGCGTTGCTGCCGCCGCGCGAGGCCCACACCTGGAGGACCTTCGAGGGATACGGCCCACTCGTGCTCATGGCCATCTTCTTTTTCGGCTTTCGCTATCTCAACGCGATCGTCTACCAACCGGCGCAGGCGATCCTCAGGTACCTGACCGGCAGTTGATGCTCCATCGACTGCAGCAGACCGTCCGCTATCTCGGTCCGGTCGGGGCGGACGATCGCCACGCGAGCGAGACCGCGCGCATCCTCCGATCCATGGGCGCGGACCACGAGCTCGTCGTCGCCGGTCTGCTTCACGATCGGGCCAAGCCGGCGGAAACGCGTCTCTGGCACCGCGCCGCCGGAGTCCTCCTATCGCGTTTCGCACCTCGCGTCCGCACGCATCTGGCGCGCGGGGATTCCACGTTCGCTCGCTATCTCGATCACGCGCGCCGCGGCGCGACGATAGCCCGCGCCGAAGGCTCATCTCCGCGCGTGGTCCGGCTGATCGCGCGGCACCACGAGACTCCGCGCAACGAGGACGAACGGCTGCTCGCGCGAGCGGATCGCGAGGCGCTGCCATGATGGAATCGCAAGCCCCGCGAGTCAGCGTCGACGGTTTTGACGGTCCGCTCGATCTGCTCCTCGAGCTCGTCGAGGAGAAAAAGCTCGACATCCTCACCGTACGCCTGGGCGACCTCGCCGACGCATACCTCGTGCGCGTGCGTGCGATGCCGTCGCTGCCGGCGGACGAGGTGTCGGCGTTCCTCGCGATCGCCTCGCGGCTCGTTTTGCTCAAGGCGCGAAGCCTTCTCCCGAGCCTGGCGCCGCTCGCGGAGGAGGAGGGTGAGTCCGAGGAGGAGCTGCGCGCGCGGCTCCTCGAGTATGCCGTCGTGCGCGAGCGAGCTTCGGTGCTCGGCGCGCGGCTTCGCGCCGGCGAGCGCGCGTTCCATCGCGAGGGCGGCACGGTCGAGCTCCCGCCTCGCGGGGGCGAGGTCGATGCGCTCGCGTCCGCCTGGACGCGAGTGTTAGCTCTGGCGGCGCGGCAGCGTGAAGAGGACATCGTCGCGCCGGGCGAGCGCTACTCGGTCGAGCAGCGCACCGCGGAGATCGAGGCGCTCATCGCCGAACAGGAGCGCATCAGCTTCGCTACCCTCCTCGGCGATCATCCGACGGTCGGATTCGCAGTCGTGACCTTCATCGCGCTGCTCGATCTCTACCGCCGCGGAGCCATCGACCTGGCGCAGGACGAGCTCTTCGCCGATATCGCCATCACGAGGAGGGAGCGCACATCCGCTCAGAGCTAGCGAACGCGATCGAGGCGGTGCTCTTCGTCGCGGAGAAGCCGGTAGGGCGAAGCGAGCTCGCCCGGATCGTCGGGGCGACGCCCCGCGCGGTCGAGAGCGCGCTCGCGGACCTCGCCGCCGCGTACGAGGGGACGGGCCTGCGCTTGCAGCGCTCAGGAGACGAGTGGCAGATCGTGACGGCGCCGCAGCACGCGGCACACGTCGCGGCGTATCTGGGCGCCGATCGCCTCCGGGTCTCGGCCGCGTCCCTCGAGACGCTTGCCGTGATCGCGTACAAGCAGCCGGTGACCCGGGCAGAGGTCGAGGCGATCCGCGGCGTGAACTGCGATCAAACGATCTACACGCTGGCTTCGCGGCGGCTCATCGAAGAGAGGGGTCGCAAAGAAGCACCCGGTCGGCCCATCCTGTACGGAACGACATGGGAGTTCCTCGAATGCTTCGGGCTGCAAAGCCTGGACGACCTGCCGCAGGCGCTCAGTCCGGAGGGCGCCCTCCTGGAGGGCGCACCGACCGCGCCCCGCGAGACGGGATGATCCGGCTGCAGAAGGCCCTCGCCGAACGCGGCGTCGCGTCGCGCCGCGCCTCCGAAGAGCTGATGCGCGCGGGCCGGGTTCGCGTTGACGGGATCGTGGTCCGCGAGATGGGAAGCCGAGTCGCCCCTGGGGCGCGCATCGACGTCGATGGCCGCTCGGTGGGTGCGCCGGCTCGGCATCGCTATGTGGTGCTGAACAAGCCGCGCGGCATCGTCACGACCGCACGTGATGAGCACGGCCGCGACACCGTCGTCGATCTGCTGGCCGCTCCGGAGCGCCTCTATCCGGTCGGGCGGCTGGATGAGGACTCCGAGGGCCTCGTGCTGATGACGAACGACGGCGCGTGGGCCGAACGCGTCCTGCATCCCCGCCACGGCCACGAGCGCGAGTACGAGGTGCTCGTCGCCGGCCAGGTCACCGCGGCGGCGCTCGCGGCACTGCGCCGGGGGATCGGACTCGACGAGGGGGTCGCTCGGGCCGTCCGCGTGACCCTCGCGAGCCGCGGCTTACGCGCATCGCTCCTTCGGATGGTCCTGGTCACCGGCTGGAAGCGCCAGGTACGTCGCATGTGCGCCGCTGTCGGACTCCGCGTCCTACGCCTGCGGCGGATCCGCGTGGGACCGCTCGTGCTCGGCCGCCTCCGTCCTGGCGCGTGGCGGGAGCTGACCCCAGCTGAAGTGCGCGCGCTCGGTGGCGCGTGATGCCGACGCCGCGCACGGTTGCGATCGACGGACCCGCCGGCGCCGGGAAGAGCACGATCGGTGCGCTCGTCGCCGAGCGTCTTGGGTACCTCTTCCTCGACACCGGCGCGATGTACCGCGCGGTCGCGCTCGCCGCGCAGCAACGGGGGATCGACCCCGACGACGGCCCGCGACTCACCCAGCTCGCCGGTGAGATCAAGGTCGCCATCGGACCGCCGACCGTCCGGGATGGCCGCGCCTACACCGTCCTTCTCGGCGGGGCCGACGTCACGTGGGCGATCCGGACCCCGGAGATCGACCGGATCGTCTCGCAGGTCGCGCGGGTGCCTTACGTGCGCGACGTGATGGTGGAGCAACAGCGCGCGATCGCCTCGCGAGGCCGCATCGTGATGGTCGGTCGCGACATCGGCACGGTCGTGCTGCCCGAGGCCGAGCGCAAGGTCTTCCTCACCGCGTCCGCGGCCGAGCGTGCGCGCCGGCGCGAGGAGGAGCTCGCGGCGCGCGGCGACAAACGCTCGCGCCAGGAGCTGCTTGCGGAGATCCTTCGCCGCGACGAGCTCGACAGCAAGCGGCCTGTATCGCCGCTGCGCGCAGCCGACGACGCGATCGTCGTCGAGACCGACGGTCTCACCGTCCGCGAGGCGCTCGAACGCGTGCTGCAGGTCATCGAACGACGCCCCATTCCGTCATGAGCGCGCGCGCGGACACGGCGGTCCTCCCCGAGGAAAGGCTCTGGTTGTGGCGGATCGGGTTCCCGCCAGTCCGCGCACTCGCGGCGTTCCTCTGCCCGTGGAGGCTCGAGCGAGGCGACCGCGTGCCGAAAGTGGGCGGCTACATCCTCGTCGCGAACCACGTGAACTGGAAGGATCCGCCCTGGATCGAGTTCGCGCTCGGCCGCGCGATCCGCTACATGGGGAAGCGCGAACTCTTCGAGGTCCCGGTCATCGGCTATGTTCTGCGCTCGATCGGCGCGTTTCCGGTCCGGCGCGGCGAGGTCGATCGCGGCGCGCTGCATATGGCCGAGAGCGTGATCGAGGCGGGGCAGCCGCTGGGGTTTTTTCCGGAAGGACATCGCAGCGAGAGCGGCGCGCTCATCCGCGGAAGGAATGGCGTCGGTTACGTGGCCCTACGAACGAACGCGCCGATCATCTTGATCGCTGTCGTCGGCACCAAGCGCGCGCGCCTCGGCGCGTTCTGGCGGCGGGACATCCTGCTTCGGGTCGGCGAGCCGTTCCGCGCGAGCGATCTTGGAAGCAATGATGCGCAGATCGCGACTGACGTCATCATGCGCCGGCTGGCGGAGCTGCTACCCGATGAAATGCGCGGCGTGTACCGAGATGCCCCGACAGGAGGAGCCCACTGATGGCCACCACGATCACGCCGACGGGACAGCACAACGACCAGCGACGGGATGCGGCGGGGCCGCGTCGCCGATCCGGCGGGGCACCACTGGCTCATCGGAAAACCGCTCCGCTAAGGCCTGACTCCGCGCCGCTGCTTCTGAGAAGCGGACGCCCACCTACACTTGATGTCGTGGAAGTGCTTCTCGCGCGTGAGAACGGGTTCTGTTTCGGGGTCAAGAAGGCGGTTGAGCTCACCGAGGCCGCGGCCGAAACCGGCCGTCCCGTGCACAACCTCGGGCAGGTCGTCCACAACCCCAAGATCAGCGAACGGCTCGCCACTCGAGGCGTCAAGGTCATCAAGGACCCCTCCGACGCGAAGGAGGGGATCATCGTCATCCGGGCGCACGGCATCCCGCCGGAGACCCGGGCGAGGATCGAGGCGCAGGGTCTCGAGTGCATCGACGCTACCTGCTCGCTCGTGCTGCGCGCGCAGCGCTTCACCAAGCAGCTTGCTGACGAGGGATATCGCGTGATCATCCTGGGGACGCGCGAGCATCCCGAGGTCGTCGGACTCCTCGGCTTCGCACCGGAGGCGGCAGTGGTCGAGACCAAAGACGAGTGGGAGAAGCTCCCGCGGATGAAGAAGGCCGGGGTGGTCTCGCAGTCCACGCAGCCGCCTTGGGCTTTCAAGGATCTCGTCGCGCACGTCAGCGAGATCGCCCAGGAGACCAAGGTCTTCAACACGGTCTGCCCGGTCACGGTCAAGAGACAGCACGCGGCGAGCGAGCTCGCCGAACAGGTGAACACCATCATCGTCGTGGGTGGCAAGAACTCAGCGAATACACGCGAGCTCGTCAATCTCGCGAAGATGCAGGGACGCAACGCGTACCACATCGAGAGCGCCGCCGAGCTACAGGCGGACTGGGTGCGTGGCGAGTCCCGCATCGGCCTGATCGGAGGCTGCTCCACGCCGATGGACACGCTCATCGAGGTCAAGGAGCGGGCGGAGAAGCTCGCCGCATAGGCTTAGCGCCATGGCCCGCGGTCTCGTCGCCGTCGTCGGCCGTCCGAATGTCGGAAAGTCGACCCTCTTCAATCGTTTGGTCGGCGATCGGGTCGCGATCGTCGAGGACGAGCCCGGGACGACACGCGATCGCATCTACGCGCCGGTCGAGTGGCGCGGCCGCGAGTTCACGCTCGTCGACACCGGCGGACTCGACGATGCGCAGGGCACGATGGAGACGGCCGTACGCGAACAAGCGCAAGCCGCCATCGACGAGGCCGACGTCGTGGTCTTTGTGGTGGACGCAAAGGACGGCATCCTCCCGGTCGAGCACGACGTCGCGGACCGCCTTCGTCGCGCGCGCAAGCCGGTCATCCTGGCCGCCAACAAGGCCGAGTCGTGGCGCACCGAGGCCCAGGCGGCGGAGTTCTACGAGCTCGGTCTCGGCGATCTCTTCTCGATTTCGGCCCTCCAGGGTGTCGGGACCGGCGACCTACTCGATGCGATCGTCGACAGACTGCCCGCGCCAGGTGGCGAGGCCGGCCCGGACACGGGCGAAGCGCGCATTGCGATCGTCGGCCGGCCGAACGTCGGGAAATCGAGCTTCCTGAACAAGCTCGCGGGAGAGGAACGCTCCGTCGTCACCGAGATCCCGGGCACGACGCGGGACGCCGTGGACACGGTCATCGTCCGCGGCGAACGGCAGATCCGTCTCGTCGACACCGCCGGGATCCGCCGGCGCGGCCGGATCGACGAAGGCATTGAGAAGTTCGCCCTGCTCCGAACGGTGCGGGCGCTCGAGCGGGCCGACGTGGCGATCCTCATCACCGATGCGACCGAGGGACTCACCGCGCAGGACGTGCACATTGCGGGCTACGCGCTCGAGGCGTATATCGGCCTCGTGCTCGCCGTGAACAAGTGGGACCTCGTCCCGCACAGCGCGGAGAACACCTCAGCGGTCGAGGGCACCATCGACCGCGAGTTCCACTTCGCGCCCTGGCTCGAGCATCGCTTCGTGTCCGCGAAGACCGGCCGAGGTGTCGAGGAAGCACTCGCCGCGGCACTCGCGGTCGTGGACGAGCGCAAGAAACGCATCGCGACGGCCGACCTGCATCGGATGCTCGTCGAAGCCGTCGCGGCGCACCCGCCGCCCGCCGACCGGAACGGGAAAGAGGTCCGCTTCCACCACGTCACCCAGGCGAAGGGGCCGGCTCCCACGTTCGTGTTCTTCGTCGACCGTCCGGCGGCGGTGCACTTCTCCTACTCCCGGTACCTTGAGAACCAGATCCGCGAGCGGTTCGGATTCGCGGGTACCCCGCTCAAGATCGAGCTGCGTGGGGCCCGAGAGTGACCTCCATCGCCACGCTTGTGTTCGTCGCGCTCGTCGGATACGCGATCGGCTCGATCTCGAGCGGCTATCTCGTCGGCAAGATCTATCGCAACGTCGACCTCCGCACGGTCGGGTCCGGATCGACCGGCGCGACGAACACGTTCCGAACGCTGGGCACCGGCGCCGGCCTGCTCGTCGCGCTCCTCGACATCCTCAAGGGTTCGCTCGCGGTCGTCTTCGCGCAGCTTGTGTTCCCCGAAGGCAGCGGGACTCGCGCGGTCGCCGAAGCCGTCGCCGCGGTCTGCGCAGTCGCGGGCCATTGCTGGCCGATCACCCTCCAGGGGCGCGGCGGCCGGGGTGTCGCGACCGGATTCGGCGCGCTCCTGTTCGTCGCGACCCCTGCATGGGCGAGCGCGGTCGCGTTCTTCGCGATCGCCGTCGCGGTGACGCGAATGGTGTCGGTCGGCTCGCTCGCCTCGGTCATCGGCGCGCTCGCCGGATACCTCCTCTTCAGCGCGACAGGATGGCTCACGTTCAACTGGGCGACGCTCGCCTTCATCGTCGTCGCAGGCGCGTTCGTCTTCATCCGCCATCGCGCGAACATCGAGCGGATCATCAGGGGCGTCGAGCCGCGCGTCGGCACCTCGTGATCTCGGCAGCGATCTGCCCGCGGCGGGGGTCCTGTCCCGTGCTCGGGGCTGCCCGCTCGCCTGCCGGTCCGCTTCCCACCACTGGCTCCCGCGCGAGCTTGACGCGGCCGGCCGACGGCTCGCGGGCAACCCGCTCGCCCGTGCCACCCCCGCCGCGGGCAGATTCGCGATGACCGTCGCGGTCCTCGGCGCCGGCGCGTGGGGGACGACCCTCGCGACGATCCTCGCGCGTGACGGCGGACGTGACGTCGTGCTGTGGGCTCGCGATCCAGCGCAGGCCGCGGACATGGGCGCCCGGCGAGAGAACCGGAAGTACCTGGCGGGCATCCGCATTCCCGACCAGGTCGAGGTGACCGCGGAGCTGAAGCGCGGCCTCGCGTGCGACGACCTCATCGTCGCGGCCCCGAGCCACGGCATTCGTGCACTTCGTGACCGGCTGCGACCGCTCCGCGCCGAACAGCGCCTGCTGTCGGCGACGAAGGGGCTCGCCGACGACGGCCGGCGGATGAGCCAGCTCTGGGCCGAGGCGCTCGCGCCCGGCCGCGTCGCGGTGCTTTCCGGGCCGAACATCAGCCGGGAGATCGCGGCAGGGCTCCCCGCCCCGACGGTAGTCGCGTCCGTCGACGCCGCGACCGCGCGACACTTCCAAGAGATCGTCGGCACGCGAATGTTTCGCGTATACACGAACCCCGACGTCGTCGGCGTCGAGCTCTGTGGCGCGCTCAAGAACATCATCGCCCTCGGCGCCGGCGCGATCGACGGGATGGGCTACGGAGAGAACGCGAAGGCGGGGTTCGTGACGCGCGGGCTCGCCGAGATCGCGCGGTACTCGTTCGCCGAGGGCGCGAATCCGCTGACCGTCGCGGGCCTCGCCGGTTTCGGCGATCTCATCGCCACCTGCACGAGCAAGTTCTCGCGCAACCGCATGGTCGGCGAGCTCCTCGCCAAGGGAGTGCCACTCGCCGAGATTCCGGATCGGCTCGGCGGCCAGGTGGCCGAAGGCATCGCGACGGCGGAGGCGACTTTCCAAGCCGCCTCGCGACGCGGGGTGTCGATGCCGATCACCGAGCAGACACATCTCGTGCTCTCGAAGGCGAAGCCCATCCGTCAGGCGATGCGCGACCTCATGGATCGCGAGCAGGGCGAAGAGGTCGCCGGGCCGCTCGCGGAGATATCGGTCTTGTTGCAAGCCTTCGCCGCCGCCCAACGGGAGGAGAAAGCGCCCGCAGCTAAGCGACCATAGGGGTCATGCGTCACTTCGTTCGGCTCGCGGTCGTCCTCGCGCTTGCGGCGTGCCAGCCGGGCCCACCCGCAGCGGCGCCTTCGCCGACGGTCGCGCCACTCCGCTCCCTCGCGGTCGTGGTGAGCGCGCCCGCCGGCGCGCCGGTCGGCGGTGCGACGGTGTGCGCGGTGACGGTCGCGGACCGCCAGGAAGGGTGCGGCGAGACGAGCGCATCAGGAACGGCGCGCCTGGAGGTCCACCCGGGGACGTACGCGCTGCACGTCACTCCGAAACAGGGCACGCGGCTCGGGGCGCAACAGACCTGGGCCACCGTCGTCGACAGCGACGCGACCGTCGTGGTCGCGCTCGAACCGCGCTCGACGATCAGCGGCACGGTGCGCGACGACGCCGGACATCTGGTAAGTGGCGCACAGGTGTGCGCGCACCCGCCGAGCGCCGCGTCGCCGACGTGCGCGAACAGCGCCGCGCAGGGCGCGTACTCGATCGACGTCCGCTCCGACGTATACAAGCTCGACGTGACGGGTCCGCCGAGCGGGAAGCTTGTCCCGCAATGGGCGCGCGGACGGATCTCGAGCGACGAAGCGGACGTGGTGGATGTTCGTTCGGCAGACGTAGGCGGCGTCGACGTCGCGCTCATCCGCGGGAACTTGCTCACCGGGATCGTGCGCGGCCCGAGCGGCCCCATCGAGGACGCGCAGGTGTGTCTTCGGACGCTCGCGGCCCCGCTGGGATGGGAATGCGAGCGCACGAAGAAGAACGGGTCATACCTCGCGCTACGCGAGCCCGGCCAGTACTACCTCTGGGTCGTCCCGCCAGACAACGTTCGGCTCGTGGCGCAGTGGTACGACCACCTGCTCGAGGGCGTCGCCACGTCGGTCGTCGATCTCGGACGCGATCGCTCGATCGACGTCACGCTCGACCCGGGACCGCAGATCCGCGGAAAAGTCACGACCACCGACGGCGCGCCTGTCGCGACGGCGCTCGTGTGCGTCGACACGCCCTTTCCCACGGGGCGCATCTGCCGGCCCACCGCCGCGGACGGTACGTACGCCGTGACGACCCGCTCCGAAACGTACGTCGTCCAGATCCTGCCTCCCGCCGGCAGCGACCTGATTAGCGAATTCTGGTCGCGCAAGCGCGCGTGGAACGATGCGGACTGGGTGACCCTCGGCAGCGCCGATCGTGTCCTCGATCTCACGCTCCGGAAAGGAGTGCGGATCACCGGGATCATCCGGGATGCGCGCGGCATCCCGCTCGAGGCGGCGACGATCAACATCAACGATGACGCCGGGCCGCTCATCGGGGCCGAGACCGACGCGAGCGGAACCTACAGCGTGGTCGTCGCGCCCGGTCATTACACGATCGAGGCGTTCGCGCCCTTCAGGGGAGACATGGTTTCGCTGGCGCCGCAGGACATCACCGTCAACGGCTTCACGCGGATGGACTTCGTTTTGCAGGATGCGAACCCGTGAGTCGTGATACAACGGACACACAGACGACGTAAGGGGGAGCCCATGTTCCTGACGAAGATCCTCGCGCCCAAGACGGTCGCCCGCGCGCATTGCGACCTGCCGTGCGGCGTTTACGACCCCGAGCAGGCGCGCATCGAGGCGGAGTCCTGCTACAAGATCATCGAGAAGTACAACGCGTCCAACGACGAGGTCTTCCGCGCCCGCGCGATCGGCATCAAGGAGGAACGCGCCGACCTGGCGAAGCATCACATCGACGTGCTCTGGAGCGACTACTTCAAGCCCGAGCACGTGCAGAAGTACCCCGAGATCACCGAGCTCTGCTGGAAGGCGGCGAAGCAGTGCTCAAAGGTCAAAGGCTCGGTCGACATCGCCGACGCGAAGTCGCTTCTCGACATGATCGACAAGATCGCCGATGTTTGGACGAAGGCCGGCGGTCCGCAGGCCACGCGCATGCCAAAGGCGGTCGCCGCCCGCGCTTAAAGGCGGCCTACGGCGCGTCGCGGTCGAGGGCCGGAGCATGGAGCCGGCCCTCCGTGACGGCGACTGGCTGATCGTCGCGCCGCTTGGCGGTGCTCCGTCGCCGGGCGAGATCGTGCTGGCGCGCGATCCGCGACAGCCTGAGCGCCTCGTCTTGAAGCGCGTCGCCAGCGTGCAGGACGGGCGGTGCACCCTTCTTGGGGATCGTCCCGATGCGAGCACCGACAGCCGCGTGTTCGGGCCGGTCGCCGTCGAAGACGTCCTCGGCCGCGCGGTGTTCCGCTACGCGCCCCTCCCGCGCCTGGGGCCGATCTGAGCGCGAGGTGCTCTGACTAACATGGGCTTGTGTCTATCGTGCGGTGCGCTCGCTGCGGGCTTGAGCGCGAGGGGGCGGGGAAGGTAGGGCTCCCCGGCGCGCTCGGCGCCGAGATCGAAGCGCGTATCTGCGCGGTCTGCTGGAAAGAATGGCTCGACACGCAGGTCCGCGTCATCAATCACTATGGCCTCCGCCCCGCACAGCGCGAGGATCGCGACAAGCTCTACGAGCTCACCCGCGACTTCCTCCAGCTCGCGCCGGTATCGGAGGTCTGATGGAGAGCACGATCTCGACGACGCCGGACGCGAGCGACAAGGCCACCAGCGGCGTCTACGTGTACTGCATCATCGAAGCCGCCGAGCCGCGCGGCTTCGGCAAGATCGGGATCGGCGGGCGTGGCGATGAGGTCTACACGGTGCACTACCGGGACCTGGCCGCCGTTGTCAGCCGGGCGCCCCTTCAGGTGTACGACCCGACTCGCGAGAACGCGCTCACGCACGAGCACGTCAACGAGGTCGTGATGATCGACAATGGCTTCACGCCGGTGCCGATGAGCTTCGGAACGCTCTTCAAGACAGAGGAAGACACGATCGAGTTCCTCAAGGACACGTACGACGCGCTGCGCGACGTCCTCCAGAAGATGAAGGACAAGCTCGAGTTCGGCCTCAAGGTCAACTGGGATCGCGACAACGTGCTCGCCGAGATCGAGAAAGAAAATGAGGAGCTCCGGAGGCTCAAGGCGGAGATCGAGTCGAACCAGCAGACGTCGACCTACTTCGCCCGCATGCAGCTCGGTCGGCTCGTCGAGCAAGCCCTCGCCGACAAGTCGGATGCGTACGTCCGCGAGATCTACGACCACCTGCGCGACGCGGCGATCGCGTCCCGCCACAACAAGGTGATCGGCGACAAGATGATCATGAACGCGGCGTTCCTCGTTCCCCGCGAGAAGGCATCGTTCTTCGACGAGAAGGTCCGCGAGATCAACGCGCGCTACGAAGGCAAGCTGACCTTCAAGGAAACGGGGCCGTGGCCCCCGTACAACTTCGTCACGATCCGTCTCCAGCTAGAGCGCTCGGCCGGGGTCTAGCCCGGTGATCATTTTCAAGCTCCTCGCCCTGCCGGTGACGGCGCCGATGGCCGGGATCCGCTTCTGTCTCGACAAGGTCGTCGAGTTCGCCGAGACGGAGATGACCGACGAGGGACCGGTGAAGGAGGCGCTGCTCGAGCTCGCGCTCGATCTCGAGGAGGGGCGCATCGACGACGCCGCTTATCGCGGGCGCGAGGCGGACCTGCTGGCCCGGCTGCGCGAGATCCGCGAGTACGCCAAGCAGCGTGCCCGGGAGGGTCTCGAGGCGTCGGCGCCGGCCGAGGGAGAGGAGCGCACCGTCGTGATCGAGCTTCCCGAGGAGCTGCGGTGACCGAGTTGCGATACGTGTACGCCGTGGCTGATGCCAAGGCCGCGCCGGCGATCGCCGCTGCCGGGCTTCGCGGCATCGATGGCAGCCGCGTCGAGCCGATCGTCCGCGACCCGCTGCTCGCCGCGACAAGCGTCGTCCCGGCGGCGGACTTCGAGGAAGGGCCGCTCAACGAGCACCTTCAGGACATCGACTGGCTCGCGCCGCGGGCGGCGGCGCATCAGGAGGTCAACTCTGCGCTGCTGGGCCTGGCCGACGCGATCGTGCCTCTTTCCTTCGGGGCGATCTACCGCGGGACCGCCGGCGTCAGCGACCTGCTCGGCGCCCGCGCGGCCGAGTTCCGCCAACGGCTCACCACGCTCGTTGGTAAGGCGGAGTGGATCGTCTCGATCGAGCGCGAGGACACGACGCTCGCCGATTCGCCGTCGCTGATGGCGCTCGACGGAGAGATCGCCACGGCCGCGCCCGGCAGGGCATTCCTTCTGTCGAAGCGTCGCGAAGAGGCGCTCCGCGAAGAGCGACGCACGCGAGATGCGGTCCTCGTCGAGGAGACGGCGGCGGGGCTTGCCGATGCCGCGGTCAAGGTCTATCGCGAGGCGCTCATCGACGATTCGGCAGTCGCGGCCGTCGCTCGCTTCAGTGTCCTGGCCGTGCGCTCCGGCGAAGCCCGGCTGCACGACGCGGTCGCCTCGTTGTCGTCGAGCGATGCCGCTCGGGGCTATCGCGTGCGTCTCAGCGGACCGTGGCCGGCCTACCGCTTCGGCGCTCTGCCGATCGAGGCGGCGACGACGTGAAAGAGCTGAGCCCAGCCGACGCCTCCGTGCTCGAGCTGGTGGACCGCCTTATCCATAAGGGTGTCGTCCTGGCGGGCGAGGCGACCATCTCGGTGGCGGGCATCGACCTGATCTATCTCGGCCTGAACGTGGTTCTCGCCGCGGCCGAGACGATCGAGCAGAAGATCCAGAGGAAGGCCTCATGAGCCTGATCGCGCACGCGATCGTCGCCACGCCGCCGATCGGCGTTTCGACCGCCGGCCTTCGCGGCCGTGCTTTGGTAGCGGTCGATTGCGGCGAGCTCGGCCTCTGGGCCACCGAGCTCGACCCAGAGGTGCGGCTGGAGCGGGAGGACGCCTTCGCCCATCACCGCGTCGTCGAGCAGGTCTGCGCCGCACAGGCCTGCCTGCCGGTGCGCTTCGGGACGGCATTCGGGTCGGCCGAGCGGGCGCGGTTGTCCATCGAGGAACGTCGCGATGATCTCGTGCGTTCGCTGGCGCGGGTCGAGGGCAAGCGAGAGATCGCCGTGACCCTGCTGTGGCGAAGCCTCGAAGGGGCCGGCGCGCGAGCGGGGCCGGCCGCCGGGCTTGGGCCCGGGGCCCGCTTCATGGAGGAGCGGCGCGCGTTGTATGCGGAACGAGATGACCGCCGAATCCGCGCCGCCGAGCTTGCCGAACGCCTGGTCGCCGAGCTTGCAGTCGAGCGAGAGCTCGTTTGGCACGAGATCTGCATGAGCAGGAACGTGGCCGTTTCCCTGGCCGCCCTGGTGCCGAGCGAGCGTGCTCTCGACCGGAAGGAAGACCTCGCGGCGATCGTCGCCCGCTTCGGCGACGTGACGGGCGTTGTCAATGGGCCGTGGCCGCCCTACAGCTTTACGGCACTTGGGGGGCTTGGCCCCTCAGCCCCCGGGTGACCGCGATGGATACCGAGCTCGACGACTTGCGGCGCGAAGTGGAGCGACTTCGTGGCATCCTGCCCGATCGGGTGGATGTGGATCCGGACCAGGTGGAGCATGGTCTGGCAAAACTCGTCCTTGCGCTCATCGAATTTCTGCGCCAGCTTCTCGAACGCCAGGCGGTCCGCCGGATGGAGGGCGGAACGCTAACTGAAGAGGAGATCGAGCGGATGGGCCTCGCGCTCATGCGGCTCGAGGAGAAGGTGCACGAGATGGCGCGAGTCTTCGGGCTCGATCCGGCAGAGCTCAATCTCGGTCTCGGACCGCTCGGGAAGCTTGTATGACGGTCGACCGGCGCCTCCCGATGCCCCGCGAGAGCACGACCCTCGCGGACCTGCTCGACCGGGTGCTCGACAAGGGGCTCGTGGTCGCCGGTGACATCTCGATTTCGCTGGCGAACGTCGAGCTCCTGACCATCCGCATTAGGCTTCTTGTCTGCTCGATCGACAAGGCGGAGCAGATCGGCCTCAACTGGTGGCGCTACGAACGCGATCTGGTCCGCCGCGACGGCGACGAAAAGTCAGCGATCGGTCGTCTTGAAGCGCGCATCGCACAGCTCGAACGCGATCTCGCACGCTCACGGAATCCTGGGAGGTAAATATGCCGGTCGAACGAGCGCCAGGCGGAACGAGCCTCATCGACGTCCTCGACCGCGTTCTCGACAAGGGCATCATCATCGATGCCTGGGTCCGGATCTCGCTCGTCGGCATCGACCTCGTGACAGTCGAAGCGAGGGTCGTCGTCGCCTCCATCGACACGTATCTCCGGTACGCCGATGCTCTCGGCCTCATGACTGCGCCGAGAAGTACGGCACTCGGCACTGGTGGAGTCGACCAGCAGATGGCACAGGCGCGGTCGCGCACACCGGAGCGCGCCTAAGAGCGGATGAGCTGTGGCTGAGCTCCTGGAGCGGGCCGGGCGACCGACACCGATCCGGCCCGATCCGCGCGAGACGCTCGAGCCGCTGCTCGACGACCTCTTGCGGAGCCTCGGATTCGAGAAGGCGCTCGTTCTGATCTTTGACGAGGCCCGAAGCGCGCTCGTGGGCAGCTTCGGGATCGGTGTCGCCGACGCGGCGGTGCGAGAGGTCGCCGTCCCACTGACGAACGCCGACGACCCGATCGTGGCCGTTCTTCGGAACGGTTTTCCGCAGCGCGTGCCCGACGCCCGAGTGGATGAGCGTCTTGACCGATCGGTTCGCGACCTCTTCGCGACGCTCGGGCTGGGCCCGTTCGTGGTGGCACCCCTTCGGAGCACCGCCGGCCGGCCGGTCTCAGGGGACGGAAAACACGCACCCTCGCCCGGATGGGAGACTCGCGGAGAGTGGGCAGGCGTCGTTCTGCTCTCGCGCGCCTCGGGGGTCACCCAGGCCGACGTCGAGGCACTCGTACCGTTCGGACGTCGGGCCGGTGAGACGCTCAACCGGCAACGAGACGTCGAGCTCCTTCGCGAGACGAGCGAGGCCCACGCGATCGAGAAGGAGTGGCTCTGGTGGATGGTGAATGGCCTCGGCGATGCGGTGCTGCTGACCGACTCGAACAACGACATCATCCTCGAAAACCGCCGGGCCGAGCTCCTGTTCCGCGCGAGCGACGAAGACAGCGCAGGAAAGCGGCGCGCTGTATGGATGAACAACTTCCTCTTCACCGCCTCGCTCTCGAGCTGGAACCTGGAGCGCGGCTCCGCGACCACCGCCCGCGAGGTGACCCTCGTGGACCCGGTCGAAGGGACCGAGCTTATCTACGAGGTCATCACGACGCCGGCTACGAACTACCGCGTCGGAATGCGCGGGACGGTGTCGGTCCTGAAGAACGTCACCGACATCCGGCACATCGGAGAGGAGATCGTCCGCGGGCAGGAGCGGCTCCAATCGGCGGAGGAAGAGATCCGGATCGAACGGGACCGTCTGGACCTCGTCCTGCGGAATGTGCCCAACCCGATCATCGTGGTGGACATCGACAATCAGATCATCTCCATGAACCCCTCCGCGCACCGCCTCTTCAAGGCCGACGTCCCGACCGCGCGCGCGAACCAGCACGCCCTCGCGAACGACGCGCGCTTCACGTCGTTCCTCGCGCAGCTGCGGCTCGACCCGTTATTGGCGAAGCGAGGCGAGATCGCGTTGACCGACCCGAAGACGGACGAGCGGCTCGAGATGGAGGTCAGTGCGACCGAGATCCGCGACAGCCGCGGTGCGGTCATCGCGATCGTTTCGGTCATGCAGGACGTCGGTCGGCTACGTGAGCTCGAGCGCCGTCGCCTCGAGCAGGTGCTCTTCGACTCGGAGAAGCTGGCCGCGACCGGGCGTCTCGCCGCCTCGATCGCGCACGAGATCAACAACCCGCTCGAGGCGGTTCAGAACGCGCTCTATCTCCTCGAGCGGTTCGTCGGAACGACGGTGGCGGGTCAGGAATACCTCGAGATCGCGACCCGCGAGACACAGCGCATGTCACGCATCCTCCGCCAGATGCTGGGCTTCTACCGCCAGACCGAGGCGCTGGCCGAGACGGACCTCAATGGCCTTGTCCAAGAGGCGGAGAGCCTCGTCGTGAAGCGCCTCCGCGAGCGGGGGGTCCAGATCGCCGAGGAGCTCGAGCCCGGTCTTCCGAAAGTGAATGCCTCAGCCGACCAGCTGAAGCAGGTGCTCCTGAACCTGTTGCTGAACGCCGCCGACTCGATGCCCGCGGGCGGGACCATCACCGTCTCGACCCAGACCGGCGCCGGAGCGGAGACCGAGATCGTCGGTCGCGAGGCTGTGCAGCTTCAGGTCCGCGACACGGGTCAGGGTATCCCGGACGACATGCTCGGCCAGATCTTCGAGCCGTTCTTCTCGACGAAACCCGGAAAGGGCACGGGCCTGGGCCTCTGGGTCTCCCAGGGGATCGTCCAGAACCATGGCGGCACCATGCGGGTCCGGAGCCGGATGGGCCGCGGGACCACGTTCACCATCACGCTACCGGTGAAGGGGCCGAGCGATGCGCGAGCCGGCTAGGGTCCTCGTCGTCGACGATGAGGAGAGCGTCGTCGTCACGATCAAGGCGATCCTCCAGCTCGATGGGTACGAGGTCTCGACGAGCACGACCGGGGCAGGAGCGCGGGCGATGATCCGCGAGCGGGAGTACGACCTCGTGCTCACCGACCTTCGACTCGAGGACGGCGACGGGCTCGACGTCCTTCGGGCGGTCCGCGAGCGTACGCCCGAGACCGTCACGATCATGCTCACCGGCTACGCGTCTCTCGAATCGGCGATCCAGGCGCTCCGCGCCGGCGCATACGACTACCTCATCAAGCCCAGCGAGGTCGAGGAACTGCGCAGCACTGTGGCACGCGGGATCGAGCGGCGCCGCCTCGGGCAGGAGCTGAGGGCCCGCATCGCCGATCTCGAGAGCGCCAATCGAGAGATCGCCGACCTCAACACGTCGCTGCAACGTCGCATCGACGAGGCCACCGCGGAGCTCAAGCAGCGGTACGAGCAGCTTCAGGAGCTCGACCGGACCAAATCGCAGTTCCTCTCCATGGCCTCGCACGAGCTCAAGACACCGATCACCGCGATGTCCGGATTCCTTCAGGTCGCGCTGCGTCGCATGCGCAGGATGAGCGAGGACCGCGACTCCGCGGCATCGGAAGAGATCCGGAGCGTCCTGGAGCAGCTCGAGATCGTCTACCGGCAGACCGGAAAGCTCGCGCGCTTGATCGACGAGCTGCTCGACGTCTCGCGCATCCAGACCGGCCGGATCGAGTTCCACTACGCCGACGTGGACATAGGCGAGCTCGCCAACGAGGTCGCCACGCGGATGCAGCTCACGACGACCGCGCACGAGATCGCGGTGACCAGAGATTCGACGCCGACGATCGTCGCCGACCGCGACCATCTCGAGCAGGTCCTCAACAACCTCGTCACGAACGCGATCAAGTACTCGCCGCGCGGGGGGCCGATCACGATCGAAGTCCGTTCGGACGAGCGCGGCGTGCGCGTGGCGGTGAAGGACAAGGGAATCGGGATCCCGAAGAAGGAGCTCGACGCGATCTTCGGGCTGTTCTATCGGTCGCCCGACCGCGCGGCGCGCGATGCGGCGGGGATGGGGCTTGGCCTCTACATCAGCCGCGAGATCGTGTCGCGCCACGGCGGCGAGATCTGGGCCGAAAGCGTGCCCGCGGAGGGAAGCACGTTCTTCGTCACGCTCCCACTTGTCCCGGTCGGCGCGACGCAGCCCGAACCGGCGAGGTCTGGCGCGGCTACGTCATAAGCTCCGCGCGCCGTTAGACTCGGACCTCGAGCGCGTTCATTGCTGACGGGGTGTGGCGCAGCCTGGTAGCGTGCCTGAATGGGGTTCAGGAGGTCCCGGGTTCGAATCCCGGCACCCCGACTGTATCTTTGATGTTTACGCGCGAGGTCAGCCTTCACGTTCGCGCTGAGGCATCACTCGAACGTCTTCACGCTCGGATCCGCGTCTGCACGAGATGCGTCGACGCAGGTCTCCTCAAACATGCGCGGCCCATCGTCGCCGGTTCGATTCTCGACCGTATCGCCATCGTCGGGCAGGCACCCGGCGCGGTCGAGCTCTCGACCGGCCAGCCGTTCAGCGGACGCTCCGGAGCGGAGCTGCGCCGCTGGCTCGCGCGCGCGGGCATCGACGAGGATCACCTGCCGTACCGAACGGCGATCACGAAGTGCTTCCCGGGAAAATCGGCGGCGGGTGGCGGCGATCGTCGGCCATCGCCAGCGGAGATCGGCCTGTGCGCGCCGTGGCTCCAGGAGGAGCTCGCGCTCCTTCGACCGCGCGTGATCCTGCTCGTCGGCGGTCTCGCGATCGAACGCTTCTGGGGGAAGATGAGCCTCGAAGTCGCGGTCGGGACGTCGCGACGGATCGAGGGGGTCACGTACATCGCGCTGCCTCATCCGAGCGGCGCATCGCGGTGGCTCAACGATGCGCGGCACCGTCTTCTCCTCACTCGCGCCCTCGCGAAGGTCAGCCGAGCCGTGCGAACCCTTGACAACGGAGCGAGCGAGCAGAGAATTCGCGACGAGCGACCAACGCATGGGAGGAGGTGATTACTCAATGCCGAAGAAGAAGGCCGCAAAGAAGAAGAAGCACTAGCAATCCGCCATTGCGTGGAGCGCCGCGGGCGGGCGGCGCTGCCACCCGATTCACTCCGTGAATCCCCTCTCACCCCCTACGAAAGTCCCGCTGCTACGGCTCTGACATAACGGCCTCGTCGAGCCTGTCGTTCACTCAATTGAGATGCGGTGGGATTTCGCGCGCGCAGCCCTGCTGACCACGCTTGTCTGCTTTCCGACGAGCCTGGCGCTCATGGCTCTGCCGCTCGCATCGAGCGCCAACGCCGACATCGTCGCGAACGCCGACATGCTTCTGCTCAACAACCAGATGCGCTTCGCCATCGGTTCGCCGACGGTTCCGACCGACCAGCGTCTCGCCCAGGCGGCGCAGAGCCATGCGAACTACAGCAGCGCGAACGGCACCGGCGGTCACTACGAGACCGCGGGCCTGCCCTACTACACGGGCTATGCGCCGCGCGATCGGCTCATCGCCCAGGGCTGGACTACCTCGTTCGTGAGCGAGGTGGCGACGGGTGGAAGCGGCCTGAGCGGTGTCCGCCAGCTGTGGGACGCGCCGTATCACCGCCTCGGCATGATGCATCCCAACGCCACGACCATCGCTTGGGGCCATTCCGATCTGAACGCCCACGAGTCGACAGTCGGCGACCTCGTCTATGACTTCAGCTTCCGCGCGGTCGACTTCGTTCGGTCGCCCGCGAATCTGCAGACGAGCATCCCGACCTCGTGGAGCGGACACGAGTCGCCGAACCCGTTGCCATCCGGAGTCTCAGGCCCGGTCGGCTATCCAATCATGATCGTCTACTCGGGTGGACAGAACGTCCAGATGCGCGCGGCTGAGGTCGTCGCGCCGAACGGCACGCGCCTTCCCATCTACTACGCGGCGCAGCAGTTCGAGTACGACTACCAGGTCATCATCCCGCAGCAGCCGCTCGCGGCGAACACGACCTACCACGTCCGCTTCGACATCACCGTCGGCGGCCAGTACGTCACCAACGAGTGGAACTTCAGCACCGGCACCACGGTGAGCGGCGGTGGGCAGACCTCGACCTCGACCGATAGCGGCCTGCATTCGGCTTGGACGTCGCAGACGGCCGTCCCGATGCTGCAGCCGGCGGCGACGAGCCCGATCACCCTCATGTTCCGCAACACGGGCACGAAGACCTGGACGAAGGGCGTTGTGGGAAGCCAGGTCGCGCTCGGGGTTGCCGGTGACAGCACCGCATACAGCGCGATGGGCATGAATGGCGGCTGGCCGTCGCCCAACCGCGTCGCGGTGCAGAACGAGCCGTCCGTCGCACCGGGCGGCACCGCCTCGTTCACCTTCGTCGTGCGCGCGCCGCTCAGCGCCGGTACGGTCAAGCTGCCGCTCCGCCCGGTGATCGATGGCGTGACGTGGCTCGAGGACCAAGGCGTTTACGTGCCGGTGACCACCTTCGTCGACTACCACAGCGCGTGGTCCTCGGAATCGGCGTTCCCGACACTCGCGGTCAACCAGACCAGCGGGGCCCTCACCATCACGTTCAAGAACACTGGTAGCCAGAGCTGGAACAAGGGCACGCTGGGGCAGGAAGCGCGGCTCGGCGTGAACCTCGACGACAACACCTGGGCGGGCCTCTCGGTCAACTGGCCATTCACGACGCGGCCCGCGATCCAGACCGAAGCGAGCGTCGCGCCCGGCACGCTCGGCACGTTCACGTTCCAGGTCAAGGCTCCGCCGACGCCAGGTCTCTACGCGATCCATCTGCGTCCCGTGATCGACGGCGTGACGTGGATGGAGGACCAGGGCGTCTTCCTCTACGTGAGCGTCACGAACTAAGTTCCCGCTGCGAAGATAACCTCGAACTCTTCCTTGCAGCGCGGGCAGCGCACCGTCGCCGCGTACGGCGGACTGGGCTGCACGTCGAGATGCTCGCGCGTGACAAAGCGCGGACCGACGGTCTCCTGGCAGAAGGGGCACATCACCCGGTAGTTCAGGAAGTCGCGACGATCCGCGGTGATCCGGCGCCGCGAATCGATCGTCGCCACTGCTGCGGCTAGTCTAGGTTCGTGGCGCCGCCCAAGGGTCGTACCAAGATCGCGAGCGAGACGAAGACGCTCAAGGTCGGTGACACGGCGCCCGACTTCACGCTGCGGTCGCACGACGGACGGGAGATCACGCTTTCTGCCTTCCGCGGTCAGAGCGTCGTCCTCGCGTTCTTCGCCTTCGCGTTCACCGGCACCTGAAGCAGCGAGGCCCCCGCGCTGAGCGCGCTCCAGCAGCGCTTCGCCGGCGGAAAGGCCCAGGTCGTGGGCATCCTGTGCGACTCCGTGTACACGCTGAAGGCGTGGGCGGAGTCGCTCGGTGGGATCGGCTATCCCCTTTGCTCGGACTTCTGGCCCCACGGCAAGGTCACGCAGGCATACGGCGTCTTCAATTCCGACGTCGGCCGGCCGGAGCGAGCGATCATCGTCGTCGACGCCGAAGGGATCTGCAGATACATCGACGTGCATCAGCTCCGCGAGGTCCCCGACGAGGAAGAGATCGCTGACGAGGTGAACAAGCTCGGTCCGAGCGCGTAGCTCCTCAGCGCGTCGGGATCAGATATGCCTTTCCTTCTTCGGCGACGACGAAGCTGATCTCGTCGCCCGTGCTCAGGTTGGAGAGGGTCTCGCCCGCGACGAGGACCTGCGTCCCGCAGTCGACCACGGCGACCTCGCCGATGCTCGTGACGGTCCCCTGCACTTTCGCGCCAGGAGCCACCAGATTACCGGTGACGCCTCGACCAGTCGCCCTCCCAACATCGCGCGCGCGGTACTCGATCGCCATCGTCACCCGATCTCCGAGGGTGAGACGTGACTTGCGGACCGCGCCGGTGTTGTCGCGTCCACGCATGTCCACGTGGTCGGCGCCGTCGCCGACCCGCATGGTTACGAGGATGTCTCCGCGCGTGCCATCGAGCGCGACGACGATGCCGCGCGCGGCGCGCTGTCGCCACTTCTCGATGAAGGCGAGCTGCTCGAAGTCCAACACGTTCGCGTCGATACGATACCGGCGTGGCTCTTCGTGCTGTGTTCTTCGACGTGGGCGACACCCTCGTCGAAGGATGGCTGCCGGTCGACGAGATGAGCGTGCTCATGCGCGAGGCCTACGTCCGCCGCTTCGGCGAGCGCGAGTGGTACGAGGCCTTCGTGTCCGCCCAATTCGCCGCTCCCCCAGACGCCGATCCGCTGCGCCAGGAGACGAACCGCTGGGTCGAGGAGTGGTTCGCCAACAGCGGGATCGGCCTTGACGATGTCGCGGTGGACCACCTTCGGTCGGCGAGCGCGCTTCCGCTCGACACGGTGAGCCGTCTCGTCGCCGGCGCCGGGGATGCTCTTCGATGGTGCAAGGCGAAGGACCTCGCGGTTGTCCTCGTGACGAACACGCTCTGGCGAGGCGACGATGAGGCGTGGGTCGATTGGCAGCGATTTGGCCTCGCGGACGCGATCGATCACATCGTTACCTCGCACACGGCGGGCTGGCAGAAGCCGCACGAGCAGATCTTCCGCCGAGCGCTTGGGCTCGCGGCCGCAAGCCCCGACGGGGCCGTGATGGTGGGCGACCGGATGCGCCAGGACGTCTGGGGTGCGAAACGACTGGGCATGCGCGCCGTGTTTCGCCGATCGTCGGTGGGAGCACCTCAGGAAGAGGTCGACGTCCTCCCAGACGCGACGATCGACGACCTCACCGAGCTGCCGGCCAAGCTCGAGCGCTGGCTGTAGCCGAAGTTGCCTTGCCGAGGCTTGCCCATCCTGTTAGAAACGGCATCGGTGACAGCCAAGCTCCCCTCGTCGCGCCTGACCTGCGTCTGTCCATAGGCGGCGCGTAGCGGCGCTCATCGCGCCCCCGCTCCGCCTCCATTTCCTCGCCGTCTGATCCAAAAGCTCATTGGGAGGGATCCTCATGACTCGTCAATCGCAGGATGTGCTCGTCGAGACCGAGTGGCTCGCGCAGCACGCCACGGACGCGGACGTCCGGGTGTTCGAGGTCGACGTCGACACGACCGCGTACGAGCAAGGCCACGTGGACCGGGCGATCGGCCTCAACTGGAAGACCGACCTGCAGCAGCATCCGGTGCGCGATCTGATCGACAAGAAGCAGCTCGAGGCGCTGCTCTCGAGGTACGGAGTCGCGCCGAAGACGACGATCATCGCCTACGGTGACAACAACAACTGGTTCGCCGCCTGGTTCTTCTGGCTGCTCAAGTACTACGGCCACGAAGACGTGAGGCTTGTGAACGGCGGCCGCGCGAAGTGGGCTGCCGAAAAGCGGCCGCTCACCAACGACCTGCCGACCTTCTCCAAAAGCGACTACCGCGCCGCAGGGCCGGACGCGTCGATTCGTGCGCTTCGCGACTACGTGCTCGACAAGGTGGTCGGCAACGGCACGAAGATCGTCGACGTCCGGTCGCCGAAGGAATACGCGGGCGAGCTCCTGGCCCCCGAGAACCTGCCGCAGGAAGGAGCGCAGCGCGGCGGTCACATCCCGGGCGCGCAGAACATCCCGTGGGCGACGGCTGTCGCAGAAGATGGCCGCTTCAAGACGCCGGAGGAGCTGCGCCAGATCTACGGCGGCAAAGGGATCGACGGCAAGGGCGAGACGATCGCCTACTGCCGCATCGGCGAACGCAGCGCGCATACCTGGTTCGTTCTGAAGTACCTGCTCGGCCACGATCGCGTCCGGAACTACGACGGCAGTTGGACCGAGTGGGGAAGCCTCATTGGAGTGCCGATCGAGAAAAGCCCGGCCTAACGTCCAGGAGCAAGTCGCTGCCGAACGCTCGGCCGCGGCACCGAAACCCTCTTTACGCGGCGGCGGACCCCCCGGCCTCCGGCCGGTTCCCCACCGCGCGGGGGCCCTCGGTGCCGCGGCCTCGGCATTGGGAGCTAATCAATGGTCGTACCCCGCGGTCCATTCTCGCTCGGCGCATGATTCGGCCGGTAATGGATTACGAGCGCGAGCGTGAGGCGATGGTCCGGCAGCTTCGCCGGATGGGCATCAGGGACGAGCGCGTGCTGGCGGCGATAGCCAAGATTCCGCGCGAGCGTTTCGTTCGAGATGAGGACCGCCAGATCGCGTACGGCGATCACGCGCTCGGTATCGCAGAGGGGCAGACGATCTCGCAGCCATACGTCGTCGCACGGATGACCGAGCTTCTAGAAGTGGAGAGCGACCATCACGTCCTCGAGGTCGGGACCGGCTCGGGATACCAGGCAGCAGTCCTGGGCGAGCTCGCTCGGGACGTCGTCAGCGTGGAACGGCACGCGGCCCTTGCGGAGCAGGCCCGAGATCTTCTGAACGAGCTCGGATACCGGAACGTGCAGGTGGTCACCGGTGACGCATCGGCCGGATACGAGAGCGGCGCGCCGTACGATCGGATCCTCGTCACCGCGGCTTCGCCAGCGATCTCGCCGGAGCTCGTTCGCCAGTGCGCGGCGGACGGCCGCATCGTGGCGCCGGTGGGTGACGAGGAGATGCAGCAGCTTGTGGTGCGCCGGCCGAGCGGACAGGAGAGTCGGCATGGCGCCGTGAAGTTCGTCCCGCTGCGCGGCCAGGCGGGCTTTCGGCATTGACGGCGACGCTCTTCGCGGGCGGTCGCGTTCATGTGCGGGCCGGAGTCTCTGCGGAGGCAATTCTCCAGCGCGATGGCCGTGTCGTCGCGATCGGACGAGCGAGCGATCTGACGAAGCGCGCCGGTGGCGCCGAGCGCGTGGACCTCGCCGGCGGGCTCATGACGCCCGGATGGTTCGATGCGCACGTCCACTTCATGTGGTGGGGGTTCCAGATGGCCGAGGTGGACCTGCGCGGCTGCGCAAACCTGGACGCAGCTCTCGAGGTCGTGCGAGAGCGCGCCGCCCGGCTTCCCAAGGGACAGTGGCTCACCGGAGGACGGTTCGACAAGAACCTCTGGGGCGGCTGGCCGACCGCCGCTGACCTCGACCGCGTCACCGGCGGAAGGCCGGCGGTCCTCCGCACGAAAGACGGTCACTCTCGTTGGCTCAACACGGCCGCCTTGCGCGCCGCGGGGATCAGCGCGAGCACCCCAGTGCCCGAGGGCGGCGCGCTCTTTCGCGACGCTCGGGGCGAGCCGACCGGGATCCTTCAAGAGCGCGCGAACGAGCTCGCCGATCGGGCCGTTCCGCCGGCGACCGCGGCCGAGTGCGACGCGGCGGTCGCGCGCGCCCAGGACGAGGCGTTCCGTCGCGGAGTCACCGGGGTGGAGTCGCTCGAGCAGGCGAGCTCGTATGAGGCGCTCCGCCGCTCGCGTGAGCGCGGAGGTCTCGCGGTCCGCGTGGTAATGGGTGTCCCGCATCGCTCGCTTGGGACCTCGCTTCCGACCACGGGGACGCCGCCGCAGATCCGCGAGGGCGGTGGCTACGACTTCGAGTCGGCGCTCGCGCAAGGCATGAAGAGCGGCGACGGCGACGAGTGGCTGCGCATCGGACACGTGAAGTTCTTCAGCGACGGCGCGCTCGGCTCACAGACCGCGGCGCTCGAGCAGCCCTACGAAGGTTCCTCGGACCTGGGGATCCTCACCTTCGACCCTCTGGAGCTGCGAGCCGATGTCGCGCGCGCCGCGGCCGGCGGTTTGGCCGCCGCGATCCATGCGATCGGCGATCGGGCGGTGCGCGTCGCGCTCGATGCCATCGCGCCAAGCCGCGTGACCAGTCGCCAGCTGCGCCAGCGCGTCGAGCATGTACAGCTCATCCGCGAGGACGACCTCGGACGGTTCGGGGCGCTCGGCATCATCGCATCGATGCAACCGATCCACTGCACGAGCGATCGGGACCTCGCGGATCGCCACTGGGGCCCGCGCCGCACGCCTCGCGCGTATCCATGGCGCACGCTCCTCGAGCGCGGCGCGGTACTCGCGTTCGGCTCGGACGCGCCCGTGGAGCCGATCGACCCGCTCCTCGGGATCCATGCCGCGCTCACCCGTCGTCGTCCGAGCGACGCAGAGGCCTGGTTTCCGGCGCAGCGGCTGACCCTCGACGAGGCCCTCCACTCGTATACGGCCGCGGGCGCATACGCGACTGGACGCGAGCGGGAATTCGGCACGCTCGAGCCGGGCATGCGGTGCGACGCGACGGTCGTCGATCGTGATCTCGCCGCGCTCAAAGAGGACGAGCTTCTCGAGGCGCGCGTCCGCGCGACGATCACCGATGGCGTGATCCGCTTCTCCGAGGGTCTCCAGTGAGGAGCGCTTAGGGCAGCGGCCGGCGCGCGAGCTCGAGCGTGCGGCCCGCGGTCCCCTCGAGATGCGTCCAGTCCCGTTTGCCGGCGCTGTAGTACATCCCTTCGAGGCCGATGTGCAGCTCGTAGCAACGCAGGCGCTCGGCGAGCGCCGGGACCGCAAACCCGCTCCGAGCGTAATGACGCACGGCCTCCGCGATCACGTCGACCTGCGACCACTTTGGGAAGAATGGCCACCAGAACGAAAGCCAGGCGAGGTCGTAGAGGAAGTCGCCGAACATCGCGCTGCCCCAATCCAGGAGCGCGCTGATACGGTCGTCCTCCACGAGCACGTTGAAGTTCAAGAGGTCGGCATGTATCAGGTGCCGGAGCTCAGGGCATCGTTCGACGAGCGGCGCCATGACGGCGAACGCCTCGTCGAACGGCGCTGTCCCCGTCGGCGACGAGGCCAGTGGCTCGCGACGGCTCGCCCCAAGGCGAGTGGGCCGATCGATGGCGACGTCGAGCAGCATGTCTCGCCAGCTCGCGTGCGGCGCGCGACCGTCGCCAGACCAGACGCCGTAGCCCGTGGCCGAAGGCAGGCCGATCGTGCGCTCCGCGTCGAGGGTCGCGAAAAGCGACGGAAGCACCCGTCGGAGGCCGGCCTCGTCGAGATCGTCGAGATACGCGCCACGACTCCGCACCGTGACCGCGTAGAACCCGCCGAGGCCCTCGCCGACCTCGACCACTTCGGGTATCGGTAGGCGAGGAGCCGCAATGCTCCAGGCGAAACGGTCCTTGTCGAAGTCCTCGCGGTAGGCGCTGAAACGGATGACATACCGCTTTCCGCTTCGCCGAAAGAAGAACGCGCGCGACCACTCCCCTTGCCGAGCAACGGCCGCCACATCGCTTTCATCGCCGAAGCGCCCGTGGAGGAACCGGCGCGCGTCGGCCTCGGCGATGGTCCCGTCGATCGCGGTGTTAGTTCAGCTCGCGACGGTCGCCTCGGGCTCGCAACCGCACGAGCAGATCCCGCAGCCGCTCGGTCTCGCGTTCGAGGAGCCGCGTCTCTTCGCGTAGCCGCTCGGACGCCGTGTCCAGCTCGAGAAGGCTCTGCCGCTCTCTTGCGTCGATGGCGAGCGCGCCCGCGATCTTGTACGCGATCTCCACCGGGGCAGCGCCTTTGAGCTCGTCGACGAGTGCGGGATCCCCACGCTCGTCATCGGCGGCCGCCGCGACCGCGAGCAGGTATGCACCGAGCGCCTCAACGGCCTCGTCGACCTGCGCTCGCGCACCCATGCCCTCGACCTCGGAAAGGTAGCGGACGCGCCCGACCAGATAGGGTTCGGCATCGGAGATCAGGCCCTCGACCGCGAAGCGCCGCTCGCCCCTGGTCACGATGTACGAGCGACCGTCTGGGAGCGCCGTCATGCCGACGATGCGAGCCTCGGTCCCGACCGCGCACGGATCCGCCGGCGCGCCGACCTCCTCGCCCGCCCGGATCAGCACCACGCCGAAAGGACGTCCACGCTCGACAGAGCGCTTCACCAGGACGCGATAACGCGGCTCGAAGATATGCAGCGGCAACAGCGCACCCGGGAAAAGGACCGTCGCGAGGGGGAACAGCGGGAGCAATTCGGACACGCCGTCAACGGTACTCTCGGCCCCGCATGAGTCAGGAGGGTGCGCTCGCCGCGATCCGCGTGGTCGACCTGACCCGCGCTCTCGCGGGACCGTATTGCACACTGCTGCTCGCCGATCACGGCGCCGACGTGGTGAAGATCGAGATCCCGGGTAGCGGGGACGAGACCCGCGAGTGGGCTCCGCCGCACATGAACGGTGTCTCCGCGTACTACCTCGCGATCAACCGCAACAAGCGCAGCATCACGTGCGATCTCAAGAGTCCCGAAGGCAAGAAGATCCTCGAGCGTCTCATCGAACGCGGCGACGTCATCGTCGAGAACTTCAGCCCCGGAGTCATGGGCCGGCTCGGCTTTCCCGACGATCGCATCCGTGCGATCAACCGCCGGGCGATCATCTGCCACATCTCGGGATTCGGTCAGGACGGCCCGGGACGCGCGTGGGCTGCGTACGACCTGGTCGTGCAGGGGATGGGCGGGGTCATGAGCCTGACAGGCCATCCCGGTGACGAACCGACGATGGTGGGCGTGCCGCAAGCGGACATGGTCGCCGGGATGTTCGCCGCGTTCGCGATCGCCGCCGCGCTAGAAGCCCGGCATCGCACCGGAGAGGGCCAGGTGATCGATGCGACGATGATCGGCGGGCAGGTCGCGCTGCTCTCGCGGCAAGCCGCACGCTACTTCGCCGACGGGACGGTCCCGGCGCCCGAAGGAAACGTCCACGCGTCAATCGTCCCCTACCAGACGTTCCGAGCCGCGGACGGTTTTGTGAACGTGTGCTGCGCGAACAACGCGCTCTTCGAGCGACTCTGTCGGGCGATCGAGCTCGAGGAGCTGCTCGACGATCCGCGGTTCGCCGATAACACCAGTCGCGTGTCGCATCGCGGTGCACTGGTGCCGCTCCTCGAAGCGAAGATCGGGACGCTCGCCAAGGCCGAGGTCGTCCGCAAGCTGCGCGAGGCCAACGTTCCAGTCGGCCCGATCAGTGACCTCGCGGAAGTCTTCAACGATCCGGTGGTCCGGCACCTCGGGCTGATCGCCGAAGTCGACCACCCTGTGGCAGGCCGCGTCCGGGCGCCAGGGATCCCCGTCCGCATGTCTGATACGCCGGGATCGGTCCGCCGGTATCCGCCGCTGCTCGGCGAGCACACCGACGAGGTACTGCGCGACCTCGGCTATAGCGACGCGGAGATCGCCAAGCTCCGCTCGGACGGCGCGATCTGATCGGCACGGCAGTCTCGCCGCCACGGCGCCGCCCGCTCTGGCTGGTCGCGGCGCTCACGTTCCTCTCCCTCAGCGTGTACTTGCCGATCTGGCTTGGCTTCACGTGGGCCGAGCTCAAGCGCGAGACCGGCGACGAGCGCATGCGGCCGGTCGGTCACGCGTTCTCGCTGTTCGTGCCCGGTTACGGCTACTGGCAGGTCCATCGCCACTTCCGTCTGATCCGCGACGTGCTCGCGCGAGCTGGAGGCACGGCCAAGGTCGATCCGCTCTCCGCGACGCTCGGGGTCGTCCTCTGGTCGTTCACCTTTCTGCATTACTCGAACGACCCGCTCTTCACCGTCTTGAATGTCGTCGAGCTCGCCGCCGCAACGATCGTCGTCGTCTATGGGCAGCGAGCGATGAACGACTACTGGCGCGCGCGCGGGACCCCGACCGAAGAGCGTGTGCTCGAGACCGACTGGCTCGCGCTCGCCGCCGCGGCGATCTATTTCATCTTCAATCTCGTGGGCTACGTCACGGCGCCCACCGACTAACATCCGCGTCCTGCAAAGACCCATCCTCGTCGTCGGCTCGCTCGCCTACGACGACGTGCAGACCCCGTTCGCGAGCCGCACCGAGGTCCTGGGGGGCGCCGCCTCATATTTCGCGCTCGCCGCGTCGATGTACGCACCCGTTCGCATGGTCGGAGTCGTCGGCGACGACTTTCGCGACGCCGATCTCGACCGGTTCCGGCGGCACGACATCGACGTGGACGGGATCGAACGCCGGGGAGGCCGCAGCTTCCGCTGGCTCGGGCGCTACGACTACGGCCTCAACGCCGCCGAAACGATCAACACCGACCTCGGCGTCTTCGGCGACTGGCGCCCGCACGTCCCGGCGCGATTTGCTGCGAGCGAGCTCGTCTTCCTCGCGAACATCCATCCGGAGATCCAGCTCCTCACGCTCGAGCAGATGCGAAAGCCTGCGCTCGTCGCGCTCGACACGATGAACTTCTGGATCGAGAAGGAGCGTGACGCCCTCGTGAGAGTCATCGGCAGGGTGGATGTCGTGAGCGTCAACGAAGCGGAGGTGCGGCAGCTGGCCGACACCCACAGCGTCTTTCGGGCGGCGAAGAAGGTCCTGGCGCTGGGCCCGCGTGCGGTGGTGGTGAAGCGCGCCGAGTACGGCGCGGTCCTGCTGACGAGCGACCGCGCGTTCTGGACGCCGGCCTACCCGCTGGAAGAGGTCCGCGATCCGACGGGCGCCGGTGATGCGTTCGCCGGAGGCTTCATCGGTCACCTTGCGACCTGCCCCGTGATCGACGACGCGACGCTTCGCCGGGCGATGCTGCACGGGACGGTCTGCGCCTCATTCGCGGTCGAGGATTTCAGTGTTGACGGTATCGAGCGGGCCGACGCAGAGACCGCCCAAGCGCGCGTCCGCGAGCTCGAGACGCTCGCAACGGCAGGCTAAAGGGAACCGCTCGTCGGCACGGTTGTACGGACAGTGAGGACCGACTCCGCGGAGGGCCGGACGGAGGACGCCGTACTCGTGGAACGCGCACAGCATGGTGACGCAGACGCCTACGGAGAGCTCGTGAGGCGCTATCAGGCCGTCGCCACGCGAACCGCGTACGTGATCACCGGCGCGACGGCGGACGCCGAAGAGGCCGCGCAGGACGGCTTCACGAAGGCCTACTTCGCGCTCGACCGTTTCCGTGCGGGGGCGCCGTTCCGCCCGTGGCTGCTGCGGATCGTCGCCAACGAGGCCAAGAACCGCCGCAAGGCGGCCGGCCGCCGTCCGACGGTCGATCTCAGCGTCGCCGAGGATCGCCCCTCGGGTGACACGGCCCTGTCGCCCGAGGCGGCGGCCTTGGCGAGCGAACGAAGGGAATCGGTGCTCACGGCGTTACGACAGCTGCGTGAGGAGGATCGTCTGGTCATCGCATACCGATACTTCTTCGAGCTCTCGGAGGCGGAGATGGCCGATGCGCTTGGCGTCGCCAAAGGCACCGTGAAATCGCGCCTCTCGCGGGCGATCGCGCGGCTGCGTCAGCTTGCTGCGGGTGAGGTCCGCCTCGATGGCTGAGCTGGACGATCGCGAGCTCGAGCGAACGCTCGGTGAGCTCGGCGAGCGGCTCGCCTATCCAAGAGCCGACCTGTGGCCGGCGGTGCGGGAGCGGATCTCGCGAGGGCCATCCCGAAGGCTGTGGGCTTGGCCTCGCTTGGCGCCGGTCGCCGTGACGCTCGGCGTGATCCTCTTGGTCGTGCTCGCGCTGAGCCCGGCGGGGATCCGGATCTTTAGCCTCCCGGGCGTTCAGATCTTCCAATCCAAGGCGACGCCATCTCCCGCGCCGAAGCCCACCGCATCCGCGGCCCTCACCTTCGGCATCCCCACGACGCTCGACCAGGCGCGCCGCGAGGGCTCGGGGGTGATCCTCGCGCCGACCGATCCCGCGCTCGGAGCTCCAGACGAGGTCTACATCGATGGCGCCTCGACGCTCAAGCGCGTGACACTCGTGTATCGCTCGCGACCGGGGATCCCCGTGTCCGCAACGGTCGGCGCCAGCGCCCTCGTCACCGAGTTCCTGGGAACGGTCGACCAGAACGTGATGGGAAAGGTGGTCGGGCCCGACACCACCCTCGAGCAAGTCACGGTCGATGGGGCGCAGGGGTTCTGGCTCGCGGGGGCGCCGCACCAGTTCTTCTACCGGGACGCGTATGGGAACTTCATCCAGGAGACGCTGCGGCTAGCGGAAAACACCCTCATCTGGGAGCGGAACGGCACGATCTACCGCCTCGAGGCTCAGGTCTCGAAGGTGGATGCGCTGAGGATCGCCGCGACCTTCCGCTAGGGAACCTTCGCGCGAAAGCGTTGTACGGAGGGTGATGGCAGCAGCGTTGCGCCTGGCCGCGGCCGCCCTGCTCCTCGCCTCGTGCGCTGGGGCGGGCCAAGCCCCGTCCGCGTCGGCGGCCGGCGACGAGCTCGTCGTCAGAACCGCCCGTGACATCCAGGTCCG
>Ga0209689_1000021_pt1 | contig 71241 bp, 62 predicted proteins | sample GraSoiAngelo_149_FD_187119 | JGI IMG/M metagenome (GOLD analysis project Ga0209689, IMG submission 187119) | Grasslands soil microbial communities from the Angelo Coastal Reserve, California, USA - 14_1009_09_30cm (SPAdes) (version 2) | ecosystem: Environmental > Terrestrial > Soil > Grasslands ... | reverse complement strand
TGATTGTTCAGCGGAAAGTCCTAAAGGCCGCAGAAGTGTTTGCTACGACCGTGAAGCGCTGGAGTCAAGGAAAGAACATAAACCAGAAGATAACGCTATGGATATGGCAGTTGCCATGGGCATTGAGCTTTTAACGGAGGAACAATATCGAGAGTTGCAGAAACTTGGAGATTTCGATACGAAAACGTCGAGCTGGGTGAAAACACCTTCTGATATCAGAAAACTCGGCGGCGCCATCTTTTGTGATCGCCGCTACGACGCTGTTTTCGTGTATCACAACGGTGCGGAATCTTACTATGCCGCTAGGGCGTTCCGTGGCTCGCTAAGGGTCTAAATTTTGCATGCTGGCACATTAAACAGTCGATCACGAGCCTGGCGGTGAATACGAATGGCTACCTTAGCCAGATCACCAATCCTGCAGGCCAAATCTCAAAATTCACTTATAGCTCGCGCGGACTAATGACGAGCTATACTGATCCCAAGGGAAATATATATAGCTTTTCCTATGATGGTTTGGGGCGGCTGTTAAAACATGCGGATCCTGCCGGTGGTTCAATCAGCTTCGCTCGCGCCAACAACACTTCGGGATGCACAGTAACCGAAACGACGGCGCTGGGTCCCATCACTAAGTACCAAACTGCATTCTCGTCCACCAGCTCCTCAACGACCCAGCAATTTACCAACACCTGGCCCAATGGTCTTACTGCGACTGAGTCCAAGACGCGACAGAGCGGCCATACGTCCGAGGCCACCGTTTTTCCTGATGGTACTTCATACAGCGAGAGCAGGGGGCCTGATCCACGCTGGAGGATATATAACAACAACTTCCTGGATGCATCGCGCACCATTAACGGCTTATGACAACGACGGCTTGCTTACCGGCTCGGGACCCCTGGCGGTGACTCGAAGCGCGCAAGATGGATTGATCACCTCAACCAAGCTTGGTCTCGCCACAGACACCCGCACCTACAATTCATTCGGGGAACTTACCGGATACGCGGCCGCTTACAATAGCGCCCCTTTGCGCAGCGTGCAGTTCACACGTGATGCTGGAGGGAGGGTCAGTAGCAAAACGGAAATCATCGGCGGAACCACGACGGCGTATGGGTACAGCTACGACCAAGCGGGACGACTGACCTCCGTCACCCAAAACGGAATAGCTGCGGAAGCCTACACTTACGATGGCAATTCCAACCGCTCGGCCGCAACCATTTCTACCGTGACGGTCAACGGCGTCTATGATGCCCAAGACCGTTTGTTAGGCTATGGCGCCGCCTCCTACCTATATACCGCCAATGGCGAACTATTCACTAAGACGATTGGGGCACAGAAAGCCACGTACCAATACGATGTACTCGGGAACCTGACGACAGTGACACTGCCGAGTGGCAAAACCATTAGCTACATCATTGACCCGCAGAACCACCGCGTGGGCGAAAAGGTCAATGGAGTGCTGACTGCCGAATTTCTCTACGACGGCTCCCATATCGTGGCGCAACTGAACGGCAGTAATTCGCTTGTGAGCCAATTCCTCTACGCAACCAAGACCAATACTCCCGACTACATGGTCAAGGCTGGCGATATTTATCGGATCATTTCTGACCGCCTGGGGAGTCCGCGACTGGTGATGGATACGTCTACGGGGACTATTGCAGAAAGGATCGATTATGACAGCTTTGGAAGTGTGGGAAATGACACAAATCCAGGGTTCCAACCGTTTGGTTTTGCTGGAGGTCTTTACTATCAGGACACGAAGCTCGTGCGCTTCGGCGCTCGCGACTACGATCCGGTGGTTGGTCGCTGGACGGCCAAGGATCCTATTCGCTTCAAGGGCGGTGACACCAACTTGTATGGATATGTTCTCAATGACCCAGTGAATTTAACAGATCCAAGCGGACTAAGGGGTTTGAGGGATTGGTTCAACGACTTCATCAAAGGAGTCAAGAAGAAGTTCTGTAAAAAGTGTAGAGAAAAGCAAGAGGCCGACCCTCAGCCCGAGCCCGAGCCCGAGCCCGAGCCCGAGTCTGAGGGCAATGGTGTCACAGCGGGCGAAGCAGGTAAGGATACTGCGATCCACGTTGGTACTGAAGCAGCTGCTGAAGCAGCCGAACACGCCGTTGAGAGTGGTGCTCTCAAGGTAATAGGCCCGGCCGCCACAGGTGTCGAAGGCACCGCGCAATTATACAAAGGCCTGGTGGGAGCAAAAGAACATAACCAGAGGAATAAGGAAAAGACGCAAGTCGTAGATTGTAGTACTGGGGAAGTTCGTGAATAAGCTCTGTCGCAAATGGGATAAGAAGAACCATTGTTATCGGTGATCTATCCCCATTAGCCAGCAGCTAGTCTCCGGAACGGGGGCATCTACATATTCATACAACGTCGAGCGGCAGAACACGAAGATTTACGGCTGCGGGAGCCATAGGGCAGACAATAGTTCCTCCACGACGCAGAATCCGGTTCGGTTTATGCTGGGTCTTCTAACGGTTGATCCTTTGCACCCTTAATCAAAAGCCACAACATGGTCGACCCCTCCCCAAGCCCTCCCAACATCCCCGCAATGTGGAAAACAATATCTCCGTAGGCTGGCAAGAGTAAGGAAGTAAGACTGGCGGCCACGTAGCCAAAACCCGCGGGTATGAGCAAGACGCCCAGAATTCGAGGAAGGAAACCTGATCTATATACAAGAACCCCGAAGGGGAAAAGCCAAAGGCCCCAAAATATCTGGGCAAGAAGAAGTCCAGAACCATGCAAATGGAAGAATGCCATTGCCAGGGCATCCAGCTGAGGTTGGTCCAGGGCTCCGGCGATATGAGCACCGTTCGAGAGCATCAGGGCAGCCACTCGGTTGAGCTCATTGAGAAACGATATAGGGACGGAGATCAAAACCAATGTCAACATCAGCAAAGCGTGTTTCTTGTTGACCCCTTTCAGCAAATGGTAGAAAGCCAGACCCATGAAGATAAAAGTGGTCGCGCTGATTAGTTCGGCCACAATGCCGACACGGAAAAGCAACGGGGAAGTCCTGATCTTGTTGGCGGTAGCCGTGGCATCTCCCATCACCATGAAAACGGAGGGAATATAGAGGAGGCTAAAGGGAGCGGGTAAGCTACTCAAGAAATACAGTACTCCCGCGGTTCGCGCTGCCTTTTTGGTTGAGTTCATGTGTTCGCTCCTTATTTCGCTACTGACCAGGGGCCCGTAAAGGACACACCATTACGACGACACAGTGACTCAGTTCGGTGGTTCAGCTTTGCTGCGGTTGCGGAGCCGGCAACGAAGAATCGGTGCTGCTCAGAGCATTGCCACAATACGGACAATAAACGTCATCCGCGTGGACCGCGTGCTGGCAGCGGTTACAGTGCAGAGTCAGATTTTTGCCGCACTTCGGGCAATAACCGTATCCGGACTGAGTCCGGGCGCCGCAGTGCGGGCATAAGGAAGGCAGCGGCTGCCGCAGCAGGAAATACAGGATGATACCGAGCGCGTTGGGAACGAAGATGGCCAACAGCGTCCAGATCACGCGATTCATGCCTCGCCGTCCCGCATCGTGGTTTACATAAACAATGAGCAGGAAGTAGCAGGGCATGAACAGTCCTGCCAGAATGCCCAAGGCTACGAGTCCCCCAAAAGACGGCGCCTTGGGATCGTGCGACAGGACCGTGACGAACAGAATCGGAATGCAGATTAAGCCCAACCCGGCCAGCACCCAGGCCCAACGGGGAATCAACCGCAACTCGTCCGCGAATCGGGTATGTTTTTCGGTCTTCACCGGCATGATTTCTCCTTTATTTATCCCTGGGAAGATTCATCCCTCGGACGCATCGTTGCTGCCACTCAAATATGTGCCGTGCGCCAGAAACAGCACGCCTGCTGCAATCGTGGGCGCGACCCAGAAGAGTACGAAACCTACTTGCCAAACCGGGTTTGGCAACTGGCTCCATCGCCCCAACCACTCAAATCCCTGCCAGACGAGCGGAGTGGTGAGCGCCGATGAAATTGCTACCAGCGCACACGACGATGCGACCAGGAGGAGCCGCTCCCGCCTCTGCCGGAGATCGCGGGCACGTATACGCACCCGCATCTGCGTAGCTCGCACCAGGCGGGAATCGGCGGCGAGCGGCAGCGAGCGCAAAGCACGAACCACGCGGTTTGCTGCTTCCGCATAACGACCGCATGCTTCGCAGTTATCGAGGTGGGCCCGCAGCCAGGTCTGTTGAGCATCCGAGAGACCTTCACCCAGAGCGATCAACTCCTGTGCCTCGTCATGTGCGTTCCGCGTCATGCCTGCGCTCCTTTCAGCCGCGACATCAGCATATTCATTCCGCGATACAGTCGCGACTTCACCGTGCCCAGTGGCGCCCCGGTTACCGCGGCAATCTCCTCCAAAGCCAATCCATCCTGGAAGCGCAACACTATTGCCTCACGGTACTCCGCCGGGACGCCGACCAATGCCGCACTGATGCGTTCGGTCTGCTGGCGCTGTGCCACCAGTTCCCATGCCGAAGGGCGGGTATCGGCCGGTTCGAGCGGCGTGTGCCCTTCGTCCTCCATCAGGCCATCCAGGCTGACGGGACTTTTCTTGCGCAAATAATCAATCGTCAGATTTCTCGCCACCGCGTAGAGCCACGTGCTGAATTCGTGCTTGCCGTCGTACTGATGGCCACGTTCCAGCACGCGAATCCAGGTCTCCTGGAAGAGATCCTCCGCCAGTTCACGATTTCCCGACAGGTAGACCAAATAGCGAAGAAGCCGATGCTGATACTGCTCGATGAGACGGTCCAGCAGGTCCGGGTCGCGCCGGCGGAGACCGCGAGCAATTGCGCTGGTATCGGATTCCATCGCATTCGCGTAGCAATAAGCTATGGCGTTCATGCTACCCGGATATACGGGCGAGGCGATAAGAAAGATGCAGGATGGGAGACATTCTCATACAGCGCATTAAGTTATTTGTATTGAGGCACATATTCGGTGAGTTGATCCGGCGCAACCCTTGCTTCAGAAGCTGCGATCAATATAATATTTGTCGATCGTCACCTCCTGTCTATAAGCCACCTCTCTCCTCTGGCCTGATCGGTTTCAGCCGTTGTGCCTCTTTGATACGGACCAGTGTTGCTTAAAACAGGAGTATCCCCATGAATCGCGGATTACATCTTTTGTGCCTGGCGGGCCTTGCAGTGTCGTGCGTTGCTCAACAGCTTCCTACTTTCAACCACGTCTTTATTGTTCTCGAAGAGAACCACAACTACTCCAGTGTTATTGGCAGCAGCTCGATGCCCTACCTGAACAGTCTGGCCAACACTTACGGACTGGCCACGCAGTACTACGCCAACACGCACCCTTCGATAGGCAACTACTTTATGCTGACAACCGGGGCGCTAATAACCAATGACGACAATTTCAGCGGCACAGTGACGGCCGACAATGTGGTACGTCATCTGCTGAGTGCCGGCAAGACCTGGAAGGCATACGAAGAGGATCTGCCCAAAGCGGGTTATATCAGGCCTGATGTGGCCAAATACGCGAGGCGGCATTGTCCGCTCTCGTATCTTTCAGACGTCTACAACAGCTCGAGTGAGAAACTGAATCTGGTCCCGTTTACGCAGTTTACAAAGGATCTGTCGAATGACAGCTTTCCTGATTTCTCCTTCATTACTCCCAACCTTTGCAATGATGCGCATGACTGCTCACTTGGAACCGCAGATGGTTGGCTGAAGACTCATATCGCTCCACTAATCCAAAGCAGCACGTTTCAGAAAGGTGGGTTGTTGATCATCGTGTTCGATGAGTCCGCCTCTGACAACACTCACGGGGGCGGCCGAGTGGCGTGGGTTGCCGTCAGTCCAAAGTTTTCCAAAGCCGGGTATCAGTCTCAGTTTCTTTACCAGCACGAGAATACGCTTCGTCTAATGATGCAAGGCCTGGGATTGACTACCTACCCTGGGAAGGCAAAGTCGGCAGCCAATATGGCGGAGTTTTTCCACTAACGGCGCCGGCGGGCTTCCAGTTCGGGAGTGGTGTTCAAGCTGATTCCCTAATCTAGTCGTACTCCCTCATGTTCAGATGACCGAAGCAAGCATGACGGGTGAGGTGCGAACCATTATTTTCGTTTTCCAGCGGCGGCACTTTTCGTTTTCTTAGACAGCTTCGACAGCTTCGCTTTTCGCTCCTCAACCATTTCATTAACCCTACGAATGATATTCCTTAGGCGGTTCGGATCATTTTTGTTGATCTCGGCGCGGCAGAGTTCCCGCCACTCGTTTTTCTCCCTTTTATTCATGCGAGCTTTTTGCTGGATGTCGGGGGCCTTGAGAAGACGACGCGGCTTTATAACACAACACAGGGAGAAGTTCCAATCGTCAACGTCCAGGCGTCGTTCTTGAACGCGATTCAAAAAAGCCGTATTTATGTTGCCAGTTAACCCCTTCAGAATGGGTCCGTAGTTCGTATCTCGATTCGCAGATGTGGTGGTCCAGATAGCTTGCCACCGTGCCGGGTGCCCCAAAAACGAAGGGTCGGACATTACTCATCCCCGAAATTCTACGGGTGATGGCAGCCCGCCTGTGTGTGCGAACAGCCCCGCCCTGTCTCTCCAAAGAACGGAGAGACGAGGACGGCACCGGTTTTTATCTCATTTTGGTTGTTCCTGCTTTTTCAGGAACAAGATTGTGCGCTCGGCCTCGGTTAGTTCGATCAGTTCCTGGCGGTCAGCGCTTCCAGAGGATCGCAGTTCGAGCATTCGATCCTGGATGGCCTTGTGGGCTGCGTCCAGTTTGTGTTCGAAAATTCCGGGATTCAACTCCAATACCGCATCTCTGAAGAATTGCTTCCACATGATCTGATTGCTGGCATTAGTCGCTTGCATGAGAATTCTCCTTATATGAGCTGGCAATTTGAAAGCTTGCGAATGGAATAGTGAGTACTCGCGGAGCTACGCTCTGCAAAGTCGATGGCTCAGATTGGAGGTGCGGGACGGTCTCAGCAGATAAGGACGCAGGTGGCCAAGGACGCGAGAGTGGTAGCTCTCGCTATTGTCATCGGAACTCTTTGAAGATGGGGATTTGCCGGTGGGAAAAACAATGATGTCGTGCGAACGGAATGCTGGCCGGCATCTCCATCATAAGTTGCTGCCTTGCGAATCCGGCGGTGTGAAGGGATGGTTGGGGAAGATCGCTTCAACATGTGAAGCTGCGCAAGAACCGTATCGGTTTCATTGGCATCGCTGGCAGCAATGAGGAAAACTACCCCCGTCAGCATGACGAGAGCCGCCGCCAACGCAATTTTCCAGATGGATTTACTACTCACGGTTTCCGTCGATCCAGTGGAGTAGCTATTTTAACATTCGACTTTTGTCCTGCAACAATTATGTAAGGGTTGTGTGGCATCTTATGTGTCAGGGTTCCCCATAGTGTGGGAATTACATGGGAAGATCAAGGTGAGTATCTGGCAGAAACGTCAACTACTTAATGTCAAGACGGGATCTTGCATGCCTTTCATTCATATTTTCAATGATCGTTCGGGGCACTGGGACATCCAATCCTCATGACTGATAAACCATTGAAACGCTATCTTTTTGCGAGTGACTTTGATCAGACGCTGAGTTTCAACGACTCAGGTTACGTGCTGAGTGAGGTGCTGGGCATTGCCACCGAAGACTTTGAACGCAAAGTCAAAGGGATGGCGAAGATTAATCTGGTACAGCAGGGGGCGGAACTGGCGTATTTGCTGCTGCACGATCCGGAGTATCAGACGCAGGTGCGGCGGAAGCATTTGTATGAGGCGGGAAAGCGCATTCGGCTGAAACAAAATATTGCGCTGCTGGGCGAAATTCTTAAGCGCAGCATCGAGGGATATCATTTCGATTTTTATGTTTTGTCGGCGGCGCCGGTGGAGATCGTGGTGTCGGCGCTGGAGGGGATCGTTCCGGCGGATCATGTTTATGGAACCGAATTCAGCTACGGCAGCGCGGGCGAGATCGAAAGGATTGTCAGGACGACCGCGGGTCACGGGAAAGTTTCCGCGCTCGACCAGCTACAGAACAGCTTGCAGATTGGGCCGGACCACATCATCTATATGGGCGATGGCAGTTCGGATATTCACGTGATGCTGCATGTGAATGCGCGCTACGGTTACACCATCGCGGCGTCGGAAAGCAAGCATGTGGCGCAGATCGCCAATCGAACTGTGCTCAGCGACAATGCCCTGGCGGTGTTGGTCCCGGTGCTGGAGAAGATTGTGGGATGGCAGCGGCCGCGCATTCGGGACTTCTTCGAATCGTATGGGTTGCTGATACAAGAGTGGGATCGCGTACGAACTGACTGGCTGACATTACGCCCGGCGCATATTGAGGCGGCGTCCGCCGCAAGTGCGGAGTAGAGGGTCAGGGAAGGTGTCTTTTTCAGGCGGGAGGAGGAACGTCAGGTTTGCCTCGATGGAGAATAGGGCCATCGAGCCGGTCGCCAGGAGCGCGCCGTCGCAGAATGGGACGGTCTGACCAGGAGAGGCGGGACTGAACCTCCTGGAATTCGCTGGTGTCGAGAATGTATTCCTTCCGGTTTGGCAGCAGAGTTGAAATGTTGCTTTGCACTTTTTTGATGCGGTCTTCGGTGAGCGGATAGCTGGAATAGGCCCTGGCCACGCCGCTGTGCCACGGAATTCTGGTGATGAAGTTGTAGAACGGCATTCGTGCCAGGCGGTGGCGCATTCCCGCCTCCCGGTTACTTAGCTTCTCCAATGCGACGATGAAGGCCTCGGGGTCGTAACCGGCGGCATATTCGTATTCGATTCCCAGGAGATCGGCCTCGCTCTCGGCGTCGCGATTGAATTTCTTTAACGAGAGCGGCACGCCGAGTCCGCCCAATGAGCTTAGGCCGAAACCGATAGGGCCTCCGAAATATCTCAAGGGAACGGATAGTGCGTCCCAGGTATAGCGGCGAGTCGCTGAGCGAGTGGCGTGCCGGGCCACGACGTGGGCGATCTCGTGGGCCATCATGCCGGCCAGTTCTGCCTCGCTATCTACGGCGAGGATCAATCCCTTGTCCACGTAAAGAAAACCGCCGGGAAGGCTAAAGGCGCGGATGTCCTGCGAATCAATTATTTTGATGGTGAAGGGCACTTGCGCATCGGAGTTCCGCACGAGTTTTTGACCGACGCGATTTACGTAGTCGGTAATCACTGGATCAGAAACAAACTTAGTATGGCGATCAATGGTGCGGGCGAGTTCCTCGCCCAGGGCGCGCTCTCGCTCCAGCGAATAAAGATTCATTCCCTTGCCAATTCCACGCTGGCCGATATGGTCGACGTCGTACTTAGCGGGACGCCTGCTGGTCTTAGCAACTGGAACAGCCGTGCTAGGGGCAGCGACGGACGCTGTGGGTTGCTCGGCAGTTTCGAGGGGGGACGCTGGAGGGGATTCTTGATCAATTTCCTGAGAAGGCTTCTCAGGGTGATCCTGAGCTTTCGCAGTGTAGAAGGACACTGGAATGAAAAGGAGCGCAGTGGAAATCCAGATCGCAAGACGAGCCTGGCAGTCGAGCCGCAACGGCAGGTTTGGCATCCCCAAAGCCCCTTTACCGGTTGGTTGCGCACTATATGCCAACTTCTGCCGGATGTCACGTGTTGTGACGATTTTTTTTCGAATGGATTTGCTGCAGAGAACTGCAGGGGTCCGGCGATTCTTAGTTTCGGCGGGGCTTCTTGGAAGGTCGAAGGGCGCTGTGGATTAAGATGTCCCCCTTTTGGTGCAATTGTTTACAATAGAGGGCCTTGTATTTCCTGGTCCCTGAGACTCATACAAATTGAATCAACTGAAGCACAACTCCCCTGGCTCCGCTCGCAGTGTGTATTGGCGCGTGGAAGGCAGCCTGCTGGATCTGACGACGGTGCGTCCCGTCGCCTTTTTCACCTGGAATTCCCAGACGTTTTTGCAGCGCTGGGTGCGGCGCGGACTTGTGTTCTTAATGGCTGTGCTCCGGCCGCTGCTCTATGCAAGTCATAGGATCTTCGCGACACGGGTAGTGCACGCAGTGCTGCGGGGCGTCAGTCGCGACCGGCTCGATTTACTGGGGGAGGAATACTTCGAATATAAGCTGAAACCCTATCTGAAGCCCGACGGCGTCCGTCAGCTTAACGCATTGGTCGGTGCCGGGTCCGAGGTGGTGCTGGTAAGCCAGGGACTCGATCACGTTATGCGCCCGCTGGCGCGGCATCTTGGGGTGAAATGGCTGATTGTGAACCGGCTCGAATTTCGCGATGGAATTGCCACCGGACGTCTTCTGAATCCGGTGGTGCGGCCAAGAGGTGCATTTGCGCGCATTACCGGAGCGGGCCCGGACGGACGATGCACGCCGGAGCAATTGATCCGCAATCTTGATTTTGCAAGCGCTGAAGTGCTGGAAGCCGCAGTGATTCCGGCGACGCGGGAAGTGCCGGTAATGACGCGGCCCATTGTTTATTTCGACAAACTTTCAGCGAATAGCGAGGGTTTCGAGGCACACGTTGAATCGGAGACGCTGTCGGTCCGCAAGACGCTAGGCGGGAAAAACGTCATGCTGATTGGGGTGACCGGTTTCATTGGCAAGGTCTGGCTGGTGAACACACTGATGGATCTGCCGGAAATCGGGAAAATCTACCTGTTAATCCGGCGGCAAAAATCAAATCCGGCTCTGCGGCGATTTGAAAAACTGGTGGAGGAGTCTCCGGTATTCGATCCGCTATTTGACCGGTACGGCTTGGATCTATCCTCTTTCCTGAGAGAAAAAGTCGAAATCGTAGACGGCGACGTTACGCAGCCCGGCCTGGGGTTGGCGCCCGAGGCGGCTGAAAAACTTCGCGATCAACTCGACATCGTCATCAATAGTTCGGGTCTGACTGACTTTAATCCTGATCTGCGGGATGCCCTGACCACAAATGTGGATGCGGTGATCAACGTCGTGGATTTTGTGCGCAAGTCTGACCATGCCGGCCTGCTGCACCTTTCTACGTGCTATGTGGCGGGGGCCCGGGATGGCCGCGTCAGCGAGAGGCTTCGTCCCAACTACACACCTGCGACCGTGCCCGACTTTGTTGCGGAACGGGAGTGGCTCTCGCTTCACGAATTTGTGGAACAGGCGGTGAAGAAGGCGAAGAGCAGCGAAGTGACCGAAGAACTGCGGCGGCAGGCTCTGGAGAAAGAACACGCGGCCAAGGCGCTGCGTGGGGTGGCTCTGGAAAATCAGATCCGCAAAAATCGGATTCGCTGGCTGCGCAATTACTTGACCGAAGCAGGCATCAGACGGGCACGCGAGTTGGGCTGGCCTAACACTTACACGCTGACGAAAAGCCTGGCGGAGTCCCTCATTTCACAATATGGCGCCGGGCTACCGATCGCAATCGTGCGGCCGGCGATTGTGGAAACTTCGTTGGAGAAGCCATTTCTGGGATGGAATGAAGGCATCAATACTTCGGCTTCACTGTCCTATCTTCTTGGGACATACTTCCGGCAGCTGCCTTCGAACGAACGCAAGCGCCTCGATATTATTCCGGTGGACTCGGTTTGCCGCGGCATGACGCTGATTGCCACTGCCATAATCGAGCGTCGCAACGACCCGGTCTACCAGCTCGCGACGTCGGTGACGAATCCTTGTGATATGCGGCGGTCGATCGAGTTGACATCGCTGGCGCATCGCAAGCATTACCGGGCGCAAGAGGGGCTGGAATACTGGCTGCGCCTGCGCTTCGATGCGATTCCAGTATCGAAGGAACGCTATCGGCGGATGTCGGCGCCGGCACAGATTACGATCATAAAATCGATCCAGCACGCCATGTCGGCGCTGCCGATGAAGCGTCCTCCGCTGGCGCGGGCGGAACGCAGCCTGGAAAAAGTGCAGAAGCTCATAAAGCTGTTCGAGCCTTTCATCCTGCATAACGAACACGACTTTGTGGCCGACAATATTGAGAAGCTCTCGCATGCGCTGGTGGAGGACGAGAAAGCCGACTTCGGTTATGACACCCGGTCCATTGACTGGTGGCAATACTGGATACACGTACACATACCCGCATTGCGCAAGTGGACTTATCCTTTGATTGAAGGGCGGCCGCTGGAAGTCCGCCGCCGGCGCACCTTTCAGCTCACCGCCGCGGCAAGCGAAGTCACCATCAAGACCGGGACCAACGGAGCAACGTGGCGATATTCCTGACCGGCTCCACAGGCTACATCGGCGCCCACCTCGCCGCCAACCTATTAGAAGGGTATCAGAACCCGCTAAATGTTCTGGTGCGGGCGGCGGACACGCACCAGGCGGAAGTGCGCCTGTGGCGGGCCTTGCAATTGCATCTGGATTTCCCGCGATTTCACAATCACCTGCACGCCCGCATTCACATTTTTCGTGGGGATATCACCGAGCAGCAGTTCGGCTTGGCGGACAATGACTACGGGCGATTGGTGGAAACTACGGACTCGATCATTCACTGCGCGGCGTCTTTGAACCGGAAATCGGAGAAGGCGTGCTTGAACGTCAACCTGCGCGGGACGCTGGAAGTGGTGCAACTGGCGATGAGGGCGCGCGATCACCATGGATTGCGGCGATTCAGTCATGTGAGCACGGTCGCAGTGGCGGGGAAGCGGAGTAATGAGGTGGTAAAGGAGGACGAGTCCATCGATTGGGAACGATCGGATTACGATCCATACGCCCGCACCAAGAAATTTTGCGAGCACATGATCCGGCAACTTCTGCCGGAGGTGCCACTAACAATTTTTCGTCCCAGTATCGTGCTTGGAGATAGCCGTTATCCGCAGACCACGCAATTCGATATGGTGAAGTCGTTTGTGTTTCTGGCGGGATTGCCGGTGCTGCCATTTCGTCCGGATGACAAAATAGATATTGTGAATGCGGATTTTGTGGCGGACGCGATTGCGACGCTGCATCAGAAGCAAAGTCCGCAGCACGATATTTATCATCTTTCTTCCGGCACAGATTCACAGACATTCCGCGAATTAACCACCGCGCTGGCAGCGGACCGGGGCAAGGCGGGACCGCGGTTCGTGCCAGGGCTGGAGCGGCCGTTTGGAGGGGTGGTTAACTTGGTATCAAAACGAAAAGGATCAGTAGGATACGGGGCATCTTTAATGAAAGTGTTTATGCCGTATCTTACGTGGAACACGGTGTTCGACAACACGCGGGTGACGACGGAGCTGGGCCGCAAGCCGGTGCCATTTTCAGAGTACAGCTATCGGCTGCTGAAGTTCAGCCGGGAAAATGATTTCAAGTACGCGTACCAGGATTGGCCCACGGCGACTGCCGGAGGATCGGCCGCATGATGGATTTTGTGCTGGAGACCTGGGTCAGCACTCTCATCGAAAGTTCGAAGCTGCGGTGGATGCTGGGCAAAGGCAGGCCCTGGCAGCCGGGCGAAAAACTCAAGTTACTTTTTGCCGGATACAACGGAACGCGCAACACTGGTTCGGACTTGCGTGTCGAGGAAATGCTGCGGCAGTTACGGCACATTCTGGGTGCTGATCGCGTGGAGTTCAGCGTGATGACGCAGAATTTCGATCGCTCGCGCGGTTACTTCGAAGGTACAAAGCAGGTACATCTGCCGGACATTTTTCCGCCATTCCTTTCTGATGAAGTCCCAAAACATCATGGCGTCGTGGCGTGCGAAGGTTCCATGTTCAAGAGCAAGTTCGCCAATGCGTTGACCGCGATGATGATCGGGTCGCTGGGAATTGCGGCGGCGCAGAACAAACTTTCCGTCGGCTACGGCGCCGAAGCCGGGCACATGGACTCGATGCTTGAGAAGATGTGCGCGCGCTACTGCCGAAACTCTCTCATCGTCACACGAAATGAAGAGTCCCGCACCATTCTTCGCGAGTTGGGTGTGCCGACAGAACTGGGTACCGACACGGGTTGGACCTTTGAGCCACTGCCTGCGGAATACGGGCAGAAGGTGCTGCGGCAGGCTGGTTGGGACGGGAATGCGCCGGTGTTGGTGGTTTGTCCGATCAATCCTTTTGAGTGGCCAGTAAAGGCATCGCTGGTTAAGTACGCGCTGCACAGTATTAGTGGAGCGTACAAGGAGAGCCATTACCGCTCGGTGTACTTTCATAATTCCGGGCCGGAGGCGGAGCGGGCTTACGAGCGCTATTTAACGGCCATCGCCAATGCGGTGGATGCATTTCGCAAGCGGCGCAACGCGTTTGTGATTATGGTGGCGACGGAACGGCTGGACGCGCGGCCGGGCCACCGCATTTCGGAGAAACTCGGCGGCGTGCCGGTGCTGACCTCTGACGATTACAACATGTATGAACTTGTAAGCATTCTGCGAGCTTGCCACATGATGGTTTCGTCGCGTTATCACGGGATTTTGACGTCCATGCCGGGACTGGTGCCGTCGGCAGGAATAACCATGGATGAGCGCATTCGCAATCTGCTAAATGAGCGCGGACACCAGAACCTGCTGATGAATGTGGATGATCCTGACCTGGAGTCGAGGGTGGTCGCGGCTCTGGACAAGCTGTGCCGGGAGCGCGAGGCGATCGCGGACGGCATCGGACGGACGGTGGTGAGAAATTTGAAAGTGATGGCGGGGATGGGCGTTTATTTCGAAGAAGAAGTGCAGCGCCGGTATCCCGAATTTCCGACTCGCAGCGGTGAATGGGGCTGGGAGCAATATCTGCCGCCGCTGAGTCCGAATTTGAGGGCACTGGTTGAGACGTACGGGTGATGGCTTGAGCCCGTGAATTTGATTCTGTGAACTTCATCGAGAAAATTTTCGACCAGCTTGGGAAGCGTCAGGCTGCGCCCGTGTTGCAGGAACTCCGTGATGGCCACAAGGCCGCGGTGACAGGGAGCGAACTGCTGGACCTGGTCAACGCGGCGCGTGGTTTTATCAGGAGGCATGAGCTGAAACCGGGCGACCGCTGCGCTCTGCTGGCACACAACAGCATTCGCTGGGTTGCGATGGACCTGGCAATGATGGCCGAAGGCCTGATCGTGGTGCCGCTCTATGCGCGCCAGTCGCCTGCCGAACTCGTCGCCATGATGAAGGATTGTTCGCCGGCAACGATTTGGTGCGGCGATGCTGCGCTGCGCGATGCGATTCTCGAAAAGTGGGGAGAGGCGCCGCCACAACATCTTTTTGACGATGTGTTTGTGAGTTCCCCTGCCGGGTCGGCGGAGGCAAGTGCGAGGGACGGTGTCGGCCTGGCGTTGCGACATATGGCCGATAGCGATGCCGTCACTATTATTTATACGTCCGGTACATCGGGTGAAGCGAAGGGTGTTGTGCTCAACGCGGGGAATGTGGAGCACATGCTGGGTTGCACATCCGGACGGCTCGATGTGCTGATGGGCGACAAGCGTGGGCAGGATCGCGTGTTTCATTACTTGCCATTCTGCTTCGCTGGTTCGTGGATCATGTTGTTGACTTGCCTTATGCGCGGAAGCCTGCTGACGCTGAATACCGATCTGACCAAGCTTGCAGGCGACATGCGAAGCGCGGCTCCGGATTATTTTCTCAACGTTCCGGCGCTGCTGGAGAGGATGCGCAAAGCGGTTGACACACAATTGTGGCAGACGGGAGGTGTTGCACAAGCCATTTATACTCGGGCAAAAGCTTCATGGATTCGCGGCCGAGACAAACAGGCCCAGGGTGGAGATCGCATGTGGCTGTGGCTGGCGGAGGCAGTGGTATTTCCTACCATCCGCAAGAAAATGATTGGAGCAAATCTTAAGGCGTTGATCTGCGGCTCGGCGCCGCTTAATGTGGAAACCCAGCTCTATTTTGTGATGCTGGGAATCCCGGTGCTACAGGTGTACGGACTGACCGAGACGACCGGCATCTGTACTATGGATCATCCCCAGCGCGCGGAACCGGGATGGGTTGGCCCGGCGATCGAGGGAATTGAAATGCGGATCGGTGAGAATGACGAAATCATCGTGCGCGGGCCAAACATTTTTCCGGGGTACTGGAACCGTCCGCAGGAAAGCGCGAAGGTATTGCGCGGTGGCTGGTTTCATACCGGAGACCAGGGAGAGGCCAATGCGGAAGGGAACTGGCGCATCCTGGGCCGTGTGAAGAATCTTATTATTCTTGGCTCGGGACATAACGTCGCGCCGGAGCCGATTGAAGGCAAATTGCTACAGCAGCTTCCCGGAGTGCAACAAGTTGTTCTGGTGGGGAATGGACGAGGATATCTTTCGGCGATTGTCACCGGCGAAGCGACGAGTGAACAGGTGCAGGCTGCGTTAGATTCGGTGAATAGGGAATTACCGCATTACAAGCAGGTGCGGGGGTTTCATATCCATGCGGAACCATTTTCGATTGAGAACGGATTGCTTACGGCGAATGGGAAGTTGAAACGCGATTTAATTGCGCAACGACTGCAAAGCGAGATCGAGCACTTGTATGAGAAGACGATGAGCGCATGAAAAACGCTGTTGACCATTCCCAGCATGCGGTGCCAGAAGGTCGGCAAACGACAATGAACCAATTTACGGGGCAATCCCTGTCGTGGGATGTGAAAGACGGCGTCATCGAGCTTTCGCTTCACCGTGCTCCATGCAATGAGATCGGTTCGCGGACACTGGGTGAACTGGAGAAGTTCGTTGGGGCGCTAGCGGGCCTCGTCGCGGAGAGTCATGCGCTCATCGTCCATAGCAGTTTAGAGTGCGGATTTTGTGCTGGGGCGGACTTGCGTGAGCTTTACCAGAGCGCCCAGAAGATTTCCAAGAATGAAGCTCGCCAGGGCGTTCGGGAATTTCTGGAACGCATTCATCGGGTGATGAATACAATTGATGCCGCGCCCATCCCGACCATCGCTGCGGTGCACGGCGTCACATTCGGCGGAGGATTTGAGCTGGCGCTGGTTTGTGATTTGATTATCGCTGACAAAATGGCACGCTTTTGCTTTCCCGAATTGCGGCTGGGCCTGATTCCAGGATTCGGCGGGATACCGCGGCTGAAGCGCGATTTGGGGAACGGCGTAGTGCGCGATCTTTTACTGACCGGGCGCAGTATTAATGCGACGAAAGCACAATCGGTTGGCTTAGTCAGCCAGGTTGCCGCGGAAGGCGAAGCTCTCAGAGTGGCGCGCGCCACGGCGGCACAGATTGGCAAATTCGACCGTCGCACGACGCTGGCCGCTAAGCAGTTCATCAAGCCGATACCGTATGAAGAGCTGAGACGTGAAATCGATCTATTCTGCGAATTGTTTGCCCAGCCGGCGGTCGAGGCCGGGCTCCGAAAATTCGTGGAGAGTACGGACGCGCAACCGTATTTGCCGTGAGCTCACGTCTAGCGACTTATAATTGGAGTGCGCAGGGTGTATCCATCAATGGCGACAATTGACCAGACTCTTGACGAAATCCTTACTCTCGCCGCGAGCCATTTCAAAGTGCCGCGGGGGAGACTTTCCCCCGATGACGACTTCTTCAAGACGCTCGGCATCGATAGCCTTCAGACTCTGGACCTGCTGACGCGACTGGAGCAACATTTCGACGTCGAACTTCCCGATTACGAATTGCAAGGCGTGTCGGATTTTCGTACGCTGGCCGGTCGAATCCAGGCCAGGTTGTGATGGACGATCGTTAATCCCTGAATGCTGGTCGGATTGCGCGAACAGTGCAGCGCGAATAGATGATGTTCAATCTGCAAGCTGCTATCTACAATCAACGATTCACCTGATGCTCGATCTCCGCCAATATCAGAGCCTGGGGGCTGCCTTGCGCGACGCGGTCGACCGCTGGCCCAATGAAACCTGCCTGATCGAAGCCGATCGCGACCGGGAGAAGACCCGCTTCACCTATTCGGATTTCAAAGAGATGGCGCTGCCCCTGGCGCGGGCTCTGGAGGATGCTGACTTCAAGCCGGGTGATCGCGCGGCGATCATCATGACCAATCAATCGAAGTGGTTGTTGTCGGCATATTCGATTTTTTATGCAGGCGGGGTGCTGGTGCCGCTCGACTATAAGCTCACGGCGGCGGAGCACATGCAATTGCTGGCACATTCAAGAGCCAAGGTAGCGGTCATCGAATATTACCTGTGGCGCGCGATCATGCAGTCGCCGGAGTTCAAGAACCTAAAGGTGAAGACGGTGCTGGTTACGGAAGCGCCTGCCAGCGCCGAACTGGCGGGGGTATTTCGCTGGGAAGAGTTTCGGCGCAAGGGCGATCCGGCGTTTGTGCCGCGGCACCGTGAAGACGTGGCTTGCATCGTCTACTCATCCGGGACCGGTGGGCGTCCCAAAGGCTGTGTGCTGACGCACGAAAATTACCTGGAGCAGTGCATGGCGCTTTCGGCGTGGTATCCGTTCTGGCCGGGAGTTCGCTACCTCAGCATTCTGCCGACCAATCACGCGATTGATTTCATGGTGGGTTTTATCGGGCCATTTGTGTGTGGAGCATGTGTTGTTCACTTGCGAACTCTGCGGCCCGAGAACGTGCGCGATGCGTTCGTGCGATACCAGATCACTTACATGAGCCTGGTTCCGATGGTGCTCAAAAATTTAGAGCGTGGCCTGCGCGCGAAGTTCGATGCACTGGGGGTACCGAAGCGTGCGCTGCTCAAGGGATTGATCCGGTTGAATAAGTCGCTGACGCGGCGGAGTCCGAATGTGGCGCTCAGCCGCAAACTTTTGCCGCAGGTGCACAAGGCGTTTGGCGGAGAACTTCGGGCACTGTTTACGGGCGGGGCTTTTATCGAGCCTTCGACTTTGCAGTTCTTCTACGATCTGGGCATTCCGGTGGCGAATGGATATGGTTTGACCGAAGCCGGCACTGCGCTCACGCTGAATGATTTCAAACCGTTCCGGGCGGATACCGTGGGCAAGCCGCTGCCCGGAATCGAGTTGCGCATTCTGCATCCGGATCGTGAGGGCATCGGTGAAGTGGCGGTGCGGAGCAAGACGGTCATGTCGCACTATCTCGACGATCCGGAACTGACCGCGCAGACCATTGTTGGCGGCTGGCTGCTTACCGGGGACCTGGGCCGCTTTGATGGGGATGGGCATCTGCAACTTTTCGGTCGCAAGAAAAATATGATCGTTACCGCCGGGGCCAAAAATATTTATCCAGAAGACATCGAGAGCGCGTTTGAGGGTTTGGCGGTGAAGGAATATTGCGTGTTTGCGGCGAATTATATTTGGCCCGCAAAAAGTCTGGGTAAGGAAATGCTGGTGATGGTCTTGCGGCTGGAGCAAGGGCAGGAATTCAGAGCGGCGCTGCGGCAGGAGTTGGTTGCGGCCAATCGGCGTCTGGCGGACTACAAACGGGTCGGCGGATACGTGGTCTGGGAGAGGGATTTTCCGCGCACTGCGTCTATGAAAATTAAGCGAGCTGAGCTGGCAGAAGAGATTGGCAAAGGCCTCGATCGGATGAAGTCAGTGGTTGAATTGTGAACGATGCGTTTCTTGCCATTGTGAATCCCGCGGCCGGGGGCGGACGGTGCCGGAAGCTGGTGGGTGCTGCGCTGGAATGTCTGCGAGCTGGCGGGGTGCGGCTTGAGGTGGAGGAAACGCGTGCTCCCGGTCATGCGATTGAACTCGCGCGCAATGCTTACCGGCGTGGCTACCGGCGTTTTCTCGCGGTCGGGGGTGATGGGACTTCTTATGAAATTGTAAACGGGCTTTTTCCAGAGGCCCGCGGCGACGAGAACCCGACGCTTGGGTTTCTTCCGCTGGGGACAGGAAACTCTTTCCTGCGCGACTTCAGCGATCGTGGCGTGGACTTTGCTCTGGAAGCCCTGCTGGCCGGGCGCTCTCAGCATTGCGATGTGCTGCGCATGTCGCATAAAGATGGCGTCATTTATTACATCAATTTGCTCAGCATGGGATTCGCCGCGAATGTGGCGGCGGTCCGGGCGCGGCGTTTTCAGCGTTACGGGCAATTCGGTTATGTGCTCGCCATTTTCAACGGCCTGGCACGGCTGGAGCGGCGGGCGTTTCCGTTGCGGGTTGACGGTGGCGAGATTGACCAGAGGCGATGTCTTTTCCTGACTTTTAATAACAGCAAGTTCACCGGAGGCACCATGCAGATTGCTCCCAACGCGGCGGTGAATGATGGGCTGATCGAATATGTGCGCTGGGGCGCGATTGGGCGGCTGGGGTTGATCAAGAACCTGCCGACACTATACGACGGCACCCACATTCAGCATCCCCTTGCGGAGCGGAATGCAGTACGGAGGGTTGATTTTTATCTGGATGCGCCGGTAGATGTGATGGTGGATGGCGAGGTGCTCGCTTTGCAATGCCAGAGACTGGACGTGCTGCCCGCGGCGCTGAACGTCGTGGTATAAGAAGTCTGCTATGTCTGAAGAACGAAAAAGACGAAAAGCAGCACGAGAGCTAGCGCAGGCGCCTCGCGCCCCGGTGAATCCGAAAATTGTGATTGCGCTAGCGATCATCGCGGTTTTGGCAGCGGTGTTTTATGTGAGATACCACCGGCATGCTCATAAGTATGACGCCTTCGCAAAATGTCTGGCGCAGAAACAGTTGAAGATGTATGGCGCCTATTGGTGCCCGCATTGTCAGGAGCAGAAGGAGAAGTTCGACGAGGCGTTCAAATATGTGCCTTATGTGGAATGCGGAATTCCCGGAAATCCGCGCGGGGGCGAGACCCAGGAATGTAAGGATGCGGGGGTCAGACATTTTCCGACCTGGAAGTTTCCTGATGGGGACGTACAAGAGCGGGTACTTTCTGTCTACGAATTGAGCCAGAAGTCGGGCTGCCCGCTGCCATGAGCGTAACGGCGCACCGCATATCGATTGCGATTGCAGTGCTGGCGTTGGCAGGGATCGTAGTTTCGTCAGTGTCACTGCGTAACCATTACGCAACCTCGGCAACTACTTACTGTGATGTCGGAGAGAACTTCAACTGCGACATTGTCAATCGCAGCGCGTACTCGGTGGTGGCCGGGATTCCGGTGGCCTTGATCGGGATCATGGGCTACGCCGTCTTATTAGGACTTTCAACTTTGTACCGGGCAAAGGCGGAAACGCCTGCAATGCTGCTCATCGCGTCCGTGGCCGGACTGGGCTTCGCTCTCTACCTTACTTACATTGAAGGCTTCGTATTGGGCGTGTGGTGCATTCTGTGCCTGTCGTCGCTGGCGCTGATTTTCAGCATTGCGGTTTTATCGTCGCTGCTGGTGATTCATTCCGTGCGCAGGCTTCGTAATTTTCGTGCATAATCTTGCTTCGTAATCTTCGTGCGTAAATCTTCCCGCGCAAACAATGAAACCTTTCCGGGCAAATTCCACTCCAATCCTCGATGGCAGAAAATACAGAATCGCAAACAGCAGTCGCGTCGCAGGAAATTGCATCGGCCTCTAACGGCTCGGTGACCGGCGATCTGCGGCTGCACGAATTCACGAGCCGGATTTTTCGTAACACGCGATTTCTGCGGGTGTGGTTGCCGCCGGGCTATGATGATCCCGGAAATTCGCGGCAGTATCCCGTGTTTTATTTGAATGATGGGCAGAATCTTTTTGATCGCAGCACGGCTTTCACCGGGGTGGAGTGGGGAGTGGACGACACTGCTGACCGGCTGATCCGGGAGCAGAAAATTCCGCCGATGATCATAGTGGGGATAGACAACGCGGGAGACGAGCGGCTGAAGGAATTTCTGGCGTATCGCTCGTTTAACCCGCCGGTGCTGCGTCCGCTGGGCAGGAAGTATCCAGATTTCTTGTTGCGGGAAGTTGTGCCTTTCATCGCGCAGCGCTACCGCACGGCCAAAGGGCCGGAGCAAACCGGGCTCGGCGGGTCATCATTGGGGGCGAGCATCTCGCTCTATACGGCGATGGCGGTGCCCGGAGTTTTCGGCCGGCTGCTGCTGGAGAGCCCGTCGTTGTTTGTTTCGAATCGCCAGTTGCTCAGAGACAGCCGTCGTTTTTCTCAATGGCCGGAACGAGTGTTTCTGGCTATCGGAACCAGAGAGGCAGGGCGCGAAGACAAAGATGAGGAGACCGTGGATGACGTCCGCGAACTGGGGCAGACGCTGCGGCGTGCGGGATTGGATGACAAGAGATTGCTTTTAAGGATCGATGAAGGGGCTACGCATAGCGAGGGCGCGTGGGCGGCGCGATTTCCGCAGGCGCTTGGTTTTTTGTTTGGGAGTTGAGGTGAATAGCGTATATCGGTCAGCCTCAATTGCCCCGGCCGGACCCAGTTGGCAAGCGGCCCTCAATTTGAATTTAGGAGTTTATCCAGTTCGCAGAGCACTGACTCTGCCGATGTTGGCTGGACCTCTCCCGAACGGACAAACTTGGCCACTTCAATGTGGTCATAGTCGTAAAATCCGACTTCCCAAATCTCCATCAGCATCTCGATTCTGACCAGAAGGCCGTCGCATTTGTTAGTGGTGCGATTATGCTTGATGGTACACAGGATTCCTCTTTTCCCGAGTCCTCGCAGTAACTTCATAAAATCGTTCGCATTGAATGGATCGGTCATGCGGCTGCTCCTCTTTGCTTCTTGTTCTACATAGTCCCACCAATTCCTCTGGAGTCCAAACGTGATCTTTTACGCGCCCATTGCTGGTGTAACTGGAAGATCTGATGTAAGCGGCGAAGTTGTAGCGCTAGAACCAGAGCGGTAAGGCTTGTATCGAGTGTTGAGATGGTTTTCCACCCACCGCCTTCGCGAGTTAAGATGGTTCGCCTTTGAGAATCCCGGAGGTTTGATGGTCATGAATTACAAACGCATTTACTTCTCGTTCTCTGTTCTGCTGGCGGCGATTGTGTTCTGTCTGCCAGCCTCGATCGCGCTATCGGCGCAGCAATACAACGAGAGCCAGTTCAAAGGGATGAAGTGGCGGGGGATTGGTCCCTATCGCGGCGGGCGAGTGCTGGCGGTGAGTGGAGTGCCAGGCGATCCCTACACGTTTTACTTTGGCGGAGTGGCGGGTGGAGTGTGGCGGACCAGCGACGGCGGCGTGAATTGGACTCCGCTATTCGACAAGGAACACATCTCGTCGATTGGAGCCATCGCGGTCGCGGATTCGAATCCTAACGTGATTTATGTGGGCACGGGTGAGTCCTGCATACGAGGAAATATCTCGTACGGCGATGGAATGTACAGGTCCACTGATGGCGGCAAGACGTGGACACACATTGGCCTGAACAATACGCAGCACATCGCGCGAGTTCTGGTCCATCCGCGAAATCCTGACCTGGTTTACGTGGCGGCGCTGGGCCATGCATACGGGCCGAATCCGGATCGCGGTGTATTCCGTTCCGCAGATGCCGGCAAGACATGGGAGAAGATTCTTTTCAAGGACGACAAGACGGGCGCGATTGATCTGGCGTTTGATCCGCATAACTCCAACGTTCTTTTTGCCGCGCTGTGGGAAGGTGTGCGCACGCCCTGGAGTATGAGTAGCGGTGGGCCGGGCAGCGGTCTGTACAAATCGATTGATGGCGGGAATACGTGGAAACATCTGGAAGGGAAGGGGCTGCCCTCGGGCATTGTGGGGCGCATTGGAGTATCGGTATCGGGTGGCGATTCGAACCGGGTGTACGCGCTGATCGAAGCGAAAGATGGCGGGCTCTACCGGTCCGACGATGGCGGGGACACGTGGACGCGGATCAATGAAGACCAGCGGCTGACGCAGCGCGCCTGGTATTTCACACACATTTTTGCCGATCCCAAGAGTGTGGATACCGTTTACGTCCTCAACACCGGCGTGTTCCGGTCGAGTGACGGCGGCAAGTCGCTTACCTTGCTACCGGCGCCGCACGGCGATCATCACGGATTGTGGATCGATCCGATAAATCCTGCGCGAATGATTAACGGCAACGATGGCGGGGCGACGGTCACTGTGGATGGCGGAAAGAGCTGGACGACGCAGTACAACCAGCCGACGGCGCAGTTCTACCACGTGGCGGCCGACAACCAGTTTTTGTATTACGTGTACGGAGCGCAGCAGGACAACACCACCGTGGCCATCGCCAGCCGCGCCGACGACGGCTACATTGGCCGGCAGCATTGGTATGACGTGGGCGGCGGGGAGAGCGGCTACGTTGTGCCTGATCCGCGCGATGCCAATGTTGTATACGCGGGATCGGGCGGTGGATATCTGACGCGCTGGGACAAGCGCACCTCGCAGGCGCAGGACATAGCGGTGTGGGAATTGGATTCTGCCGGACACGGCGCCAAGGATCTGAAATATCGGTTGGGATGGACAGAGCCAATCGTGATCTCGCCGCAAAGTCCGGATGTGCTCTACACCGCCGCGGAGATGGTGTTCAAGAGCACCGACCATGGCGCGAGTTGGACGGCGATCAGTCCGGACCTGACGCGTAACGATAAGAGCAAGCAGGAATCGTCGGGTGGCCCGATTTCGAAGGACAACACCAGCGTGGAATATTACGACACCGTCTTCACTGTGGCGGAATCGCCGTTACAGAAGGGTCTGATCTGGGCGGGCACCGATGATGGCCTGGTTCACATTACGCGAGATGGCGGAAAATCGTGGAGCAACATCACGCCCAAGGGGATTCCGGAATGGAGCATGATCAGCCTTATCGAAGCGTCGCCGCATGATGCGGGGACCGCGTATGCGGCAATTGATGCGCACAAGCTCGACGACTTGAAGCCCTATGCGTTCATGACCAGCGATTTTGGGAAGACGTGGAAAAAGATTACCGAGGGCATCCCTGATGGCGCGTACGTTCATGCGGTGCGCGAAGATCCACGGCAGAAGGGTCTGCTCTATGCGGGAACGGAAAGCGGCATCTACGTTTCGTTCGACAATGGCGCGCACTGGCAGTCGCTGCAATTAAATCTGCCGGGCACGCCGATTCATGATCTGGTAGTGAAGAACGATGATCTGGTGGTGGCGACCCACGGGCGATCGTTTTGGATCCTTGATGACATTACACCGCTGCGCCAGCTCAGCGCTCATGCGAACGATGAGATGGCGTTATACAAGCCGGATACCACCTACCGCATGCACTGGCCGCAGTTTTTTGAGCGGCGGCAGCCGGTGGGACAGAATCCACCAACCGGAGCACTATTAACGTATTACTTTAAGAGTGCGCCAAAGGGGCCAGTGACGCTGGAAGTGCTGGATGCGCAGAACAAACTGGTGCGGAGATATTCCAGCGAGGAAAAGAAGAAGGCGGAGACGCCGCCGGAGTGGCCGGACCTGGTGCCTCCCGAGGAAAAGATTCCGGCTGAAGCCGGGCTGAACCGTTTTGCGTGGGACCTGCGCTATGAAGGGCCACATGAGCTGCTGGGGGAACCGGACGCGGAGTTCCGTAATCGGGGCCCGATGGCGCCTGCGGGGAACTACCAGGTGCGGCTCACGGCGAACGGCAAAAATGTGACCGTGCCGCTGGAGTTGAAAGTGGACCAGCGGGTTAAGGTGTCGCCGGCTGATCTGCAAAAGCAATTCGAGCTTGCCATGCAGATCCGCGACCGGGTGGGCGAAGTCCACCAGACAGTAGAAGAGATTCGCGAAGCGCGCACCCAACTGCACGCGCTTGACCGACGATTAGGGGAAGACGGACGCTTCAAGCCGATTGTTTCCGCATCGGAAACGCTGGAGAAGAAGATGACTCCGGTGGAAGAGAAGCTGCTACAAGTGAATGCGAAGAGTTCAGAGGCGACCCTGAATTTTCCGGTGATGATCGATGAGCGTCTGCACTCGCTCCTCGACACTCTGGACGGTTACGATGCACCGCCCACACAGGCGCAGGTCCAGGCCTTTAGTGAATTGACACAGGAGTCGGCACCATTGATCGCTCAGTGGAAACAGATCATGTCGAGTGACCTGGTGGCGTTGAATGACATGATCAAGAAGGAGAGCGTCCCGGTAATTTTTGTGGGGCCGGCGGGCGGCGGAGCGCAAGGGACGAAAGCAGCGGGCCGGAGCCAATAGGGATAACCAACTACAAGCTTAATCGGCAACGGCCTGTTTGTCTGCGGCCAGTTTATCGAGAAGACCGAGAGCCACGTCTATGGTTTCCTGGTCTACGGTGCGGTTCTTGGCAATGGCGTCGGCCAGGGGCACGGAGACGATTTTATTTCCGCGCAGGGCGGCCATACAGCCGAACTCGCCGCGATGTGCCATGTCAATAGCGCCGAGGCCGTAGCGCGTCGCCAACATGCGGTCGAAGGCGCTGGGAGAACCTCCGCGCTGCACATGGCCCAATACCACGGTTCGACTTTCGAATCCGGTGAGTCTTTCGATTTCTCGCGCCAGCACATTCGCTATGCCACCAAGGCGGGCGTGTCCGAATTCGTCTTTGCCCAGGTCCACGACAATGTTCGAGCCATGCTTAGGGTCAACGTCGGTAGAAAACTTCGCACCTTCGGCGACCACCACGATACTGAAATAACGTCCACGGGCGTGACGCAGGCGAATCGTTTCCGCGACCTTCTCGATATCGAAGGGCTGTTCGGGGATAAGGATCACGTCGGCGCCGCCGGCGATGCCGCTATACATCGCGATCCAGCCGGCGTCCCGACCCATCACTTCGACCACCATCACGCGGTTATGGGCCTCGGCGGTGGTATGCACGCGGTCAATGGCTTCGGTGGCGATGTTGACGGCAGTATCGAATCCGAATGTGAAATCGGTGCCGGCCAAATCGTTATCAATGGTCTTGGGGACGCCGATGACTTTGACCCCTTTCTCGTGGAGCTTCTGCGCGACTGAAAGGGTGTCATCGCCGCCGATGGCGATCAGCGCCTGAATGCCGTGCTTTTTCAAGTTCTCGATGCATTGATCCACACCGCCGCGATGCTTGGCGGGATTGGTGCGGGAGGTGCGCAGGATGGTGCCGCCGCGCGGTAGAATTCCTCCCACGCTGGAGAGATCGAGCGGCATGGTCTTGTCTTCTAACAGGCCGCGCCAGCCCTCAAGGAAACCCACAAACTCGTCCTGGTAGTGAAAAACTCCCTTGCGTACCACGGCACGAATGACTGCGTTAAGTCCGGGGCAATCGCCTCCGCCAGTCAGTACCCCAACTTTCATCACTTGCTCCTTGGCAGGCTATCGAGCCACATCCTTTGATGTTCCTTCAAACCCAATAGAACTGCCGAGTGTCAACGATTACACTTCTCCCACTACTTAACTTTCGGTTGGAACATAAAGATTATCATTAAATGGATTTACATCGGAGAAAGCCGGATGGGAGAATTTACGAACTAATTTGATGTCCAAAATCCTTCAAATTTTGATCTGGGGAGCAGTATTTTTGGCAGGCCTGCTGGCTGTGGCCACCATCGCTTTGCATCGCGGTGAGCAGATCAATGCGATGTGGCTGGTGGTGGCTGCAGTGTGCACGTACGCGCTCGGCTATCGTTTTTACAGCAAGTTCATTGCTGCGAAAGTGCTTGCGCTCGACGCTTTGCGGGCGACTCCGGCCGAGCGACTGGAGAACGGACGCGACTTCGTCCCCACTAATAAATGGGTGGTGTTTGGACATCACTTCGCCGCCATTGCCGGGCCGGGGCCGCTGGTGGGGCCGGTACTGGCGGCGCAATTCGGATACCTGCCGGGAACTCTTTGGGTGCTGGCCGGAGCGGTGTTCGGTGGGTGCGTGCAGGATTTCGTGATCCTGCTATTTTCCGTGCGACGCGATGGCAAGTCGCTCACTAAGATGGCGAAGGAGGAAGTGGGGCGGGTCGGCGGATTTGTGGCTTACGTGGCAGTCATCAGCATCATCGTGATTCTGCTGGGCGTGGCGGCGCTGATCGTGGTCAATGCATTGAAATCGAGCCCGTGGGGGACTTTCACGATTGCGATGACGATTCCGATCGCACTCTTGATGGGAATTTACTTGCGGCGGCTGCGGCCGGGTAAGGTGATGGAGGCTTCGGCCCTGGGCTTTATCCTGATATTGCTGGCTATCTGGGGCGGGCAGTGGGCCTCGCAGAATCCCGCGGTAGCGCACTACTTCACGCTGACTGCGCCTACGCTGGCGATTCTGATTATCGCGTATGGATTCGCGGCGTCAGCGTTGCCGGTTTGGCTGCTGCTTGCTCCTCGAGATTACTTGAGCACTTTTGTGAAGCTGGGGACGATTGCGCTGCTGGCGCTGGGAATTATTGCGATTCGTCCCACACTGCACATGCCGGCGCTAACCCGGTTTATCGACGGCTCGGGCCCGGTTTTCGCGGGCAAGATTTTTCCTTTCGCCTTCATCACCATTGCCTGTGGCGCGATCAGCGGCTTCCACTCGCTGATCTCGAGCGGCACCACACCCAAACTGATTTCCCGGGAGATTGAGACCCGAATGGTCGGCTACGGGGCAATGATCGCTGAATCCATGGTCGCGATCATGGCGATGATTGCGGCGTGTGTGCTGCAGCCTGGAACGTATTTCGCGATTAACAGTCCCGCCGGGATTGTGGGGGCGGCGCCAGAGACCGCGGCTGCGACCATCAGCAGTTGGGGATTTCCTGTCACTGCGGTGGAGATGCAATCGCTGGCCCATGTCGTCGGCGAGCAAACGCTTTTCAATCGTACGGGGGGCGCACCGGCGTTTGCCGTGGGAATGGCGCACATCTTTTCGAACAGCCTGGGGGGACAAGCGGTGATGGCACTGTGGTACCACTTCGCAATCATGTTTGAAGCGTTATTCATTCTTACGGTTCTCGATGCCGGCACGCGAGTAGGGCGTTTCATGGTGCAGGATGCCCTGGGACATATCTGGGAGCCCGCCGGCCGAACCAGTTGGTATCCGTCGATTCTGGGCACCAGCGCTCTGATCGTGGGCGCCTGGGGATATTTTCTTTGGCAGGGAGTCAGGGATCCGCTGGGCGGTATCAACTCGTTGTGGCCGTTGTTCGGAATTTCGAACCAGTTGTTGGCGACGGTTGCGCTGTGCGTCGCGACTACAATTGTGATCAAAATGGGCAAAGCGCGTTACGCGCCAGTGACCCTGGTGCCACTGGCATGGCTGGTTTCGGTAACCTTCACGGCGTCCTATCACAAGGTTTTTGATCGCAACCCGCGGATTGGATTTCTCGCTCATGCCCAGCAACTCGGGGCGAGTGCGGGCAGCACCAGCGGCCGGCTGATTTTCAACGATCGTCTCGACACGCTGGTCACAGGCGTCTTGATCATCATGGTGGCACTGATACTCGTGGAATCGGCGTTGGAGTGGATACGAGTGCTTAGCGGGCGGAAACAAGCCGAGGTGCAGGAAGCACCGTTTGTTACCACGCGATTTGCCATGGAGGAGCAGGCATGAGCCGCATCGGGCGCATCACCAGTCTGCTGATGGCTGTGTTGCGGGAAATCTTTGACGAAAGTGCCTACCAGCGATTTCTCGCACTAAGTGGGATGGCATCGTCGCGGGGGGCTTACGCTCGGTTTATGCGGGAGCGCGAGGGGACTAAGCTGCGGGCGCCGAGATGTTGCTAAAGCAGATCATCCGCGCCGATGAAGGGCGGAATCCAGATTCTCTGGTGTCAAGTTGCGTCCGCGCCAATCCTTCCTTATCATGATTTTACTTTTTGTGCTTTTGTCCTCTCAACCTCGTTGGGTTGCGTTTGCGGTAATCCGCAATGTTCCGTTCCAGTGTTTCCTTGGAGGAAACGCGCATGCCCGATACTCCAGGTGACAACACTCTAAGCAAGAGCGCAGTCCAAGTGTCTTTCGCCAGCATGGGTCCTTATCGGTTGATCCAGTTGCTGGGAGTAGGCGGTATGGGCGAAGTCTGGCGGGCGGAGCAAACCGAACCGTTTCATCGTACCGTCGCACTCAAGTTAATCAAGTCGGGCATGGACACCCGAGCCGTGGTGGCGCGATTTGACTCGGAGCGGCAGGCCTTGGCGTTGATGGACCATCCCAACATAGCTAAAGTCTTCGACGCCGGAACGTCGCCGGCGGGACGGTCGTATTTCGTGATGGAATACGTTCCCGGCCTTCCCATAACCGATTACTGCGACAAACACCGGCTGACGATCAAGGAGCGGCTGGGTTTGTTCATTCAAGTGTGCGAAGGAGTGCAGCACGCGCATCAGAAGGCGATCATCCATCGCGATCTGAAGCCTTCGAACGTGCTGGTGGAGGAAGTGGACCACAAGGCCGTACCCAAGATCATCGACTTCGGGCTGGCCAAAGCTACAGGGCAGCGGCTGACCGCAATTACGATGTTCACCGAAGCGGGAGGGGTGCTGGGCACGCCCGACTACATGAGTCCGGAGCAGGCCGACCGCAACGAGCGCAATATTGACACCCGCACGGATGTGTATTCACTAGGCGTGATTCTGTATGAATTGTTGGTGGGTGCGTTGCCCTTCGGATCACAGGAATTGCGAGAGGCGGGAATGGAAGCAATGCTGCGAAAGATTTCCCAGCAGGAGCCACCCCGTCCCAGCACGAAAATCAGGTCTTTAGGTGAGTCCTCGAAGGACTCGGCCGCCAAGCGCCAAGAGGAACCGCAGTCGCTGGAACGGCATCTGCGTGGCGAACTGGACTGGATAACGATGAAGGCGCTGGAGAAGGATCGGACGAGACGGTATGGTTCCCCTTCGGATCTGGCAGCCGACCTCCAGCGACACCTCCAGGATCAACCTGTGCTGGCAGGGCCGCCAAGCGCGATGTATCGCGCCGGGAAGTTCATGCGCCGGCATCGCTTCGGCGTGGGAGTAGCGGGGGCGACCCTAGTGCTGTTGATCGGGTTCGCGACAATGATGGCGCTTCAGGCGCACCGCATTGCGAAGGAGCGCGACCGGGCGAACCGGGAGGCCGAGACGTCGAAGCGGGTCTCGGAGTTCATGACCAACATGTTCAAGGTGTCGGAGCCTAGCCAAGCCCGGGGCAACAGTATCACGGCCCGCGAAATCCTCGACAAGGCCTCGAAAGACATCCATACCGGGCTTTCCAAAGATCCCGAGGTCCAAGCCCAGATGATGCACGTGATGGGAGGGGTGTATGACAGCCTCGGACTCTACCCCCAGGCACAGTCATTGCTCACGGACGCCGTCAACATCCGCCGGCGCGTCCTGGGGCCACAGAATCCTGACACCCTCTCGTCGATCAATGGTGTCTGCCGGCTCCTGTGGGAACAAGGCCACTACGCCGAGGCAGAAAAGTTGGGACGCGAGACTCTGGACATGCGACGCCGGGTACTTGGGCCGGAACACATTGACACGCTCAGTTCGATGAGCCAGTTAGCTACCATCCTGTATAACGAGGGCCGCTATGACGAGGCAGAGAAACTAGAACATGAGACGCTCGACCTCCAGCGCCGCGTTCTCGGGCCCGAGCACCCAAACACACTATGGTCGATGGTTATCTTGGCTAGCATTTTTTTTGACGAGGGCCACTATGGCGAGGCGGAAAAGCTTTACCACGACGCCCTCGACATTCGGCGTCGTGTCGTCGGGCCCGATCATCCCGACACACTCGCGTTGATGGATGGGTACGCCACCACTCTGGCCGAGGAACATCGCCACACCGAGGCGGAGGAACTGCTACGCGAAACGCTTAGTATCCGGCACCGCGTCCTCGGGCCCGACCATCGAGACACCCTGATGTCGATGAACAATCTAGCTAACCTTTTATTTCTCGAGGGCCGCTATGACGAGGCAGAGAAATTAGAACACGAAACGCAGGACATTCAGCGTCGCGTCCTTGGGCCGGACAATCCAGACACTGCAATGTCCACATACAACCTGGGTGGCATCGCGCTGCATAAGGGTAAACGTGCCGAGGCGCTCTCGCTACTACGAGAGGCAGTCGACCACGGACTCGCGCCTAATATTGCTCTCCACATGGAGAAGGATCCCGACCTCCAAACACTTCACAGCGACCCAGGCTTCGCCGCCCTGGTCACGCATGCTAAGGAACGCGCCGCTGCTGCTCAAAAAACAAACTAGCCACCTTCTGCTCGAGCCCAATCACCCGAGCTTTACGGGAGAATAATTTAATGAGAGCTTGTCTCCGCAATTGCACTGGCACGTCCCCGCGCCGTGACTTTAATGAGCCACGTTATGACCTCGCTTAACTGCTGACTGCTGAATGCCAATAGCGGGGTGGGCAGAGCTGCTGTAAACTTTCTCCGATGCGGGTTCTCGGCATTGATTGCGGCACGGAGTACACCGGGTACGGCGTAGTCGAACTGGAGGACTCGGGCCGGCTGGTCTGTCTGATCAGTGGTGCCATCAAGCTTTCTGCGCGCGAGCCGCTACCACGGCGGTTGTCTCGCATCTCCCAAAGGCTGGCTGAGATCATCCGCGAGCATCAACCAGATAACGTGGCTATCGAAGATGTTTTTTACGCCCTGAATGTGAAATCGGCCCTAAAGCTGGGACAGGTTCGTGGAGTGGCCATGCTAGCCGCGGCGACTGCTGGACTGGAAGTGGCAGAATATTCGCCGCTCAGCATCAAGTCGGCAGTGGTTGGCTATGGAAGGGCGGAAAAGAACCAGGTTCAACACATGGTCAGGCAGCTTCTGGAGTTGGAAGAAATCCCAGAACCGGCCGATGCGGCCGATGCATTAGCCATCGCAATCTGCCACCTGCACACTTCGGCCACGCTCGAACGGCAGCGTGCTGCGACATGACATTGCCAAGGGTTGACGAATACGGATCCGCTGCCAGGGATAGTTTTCGCGGGGCGGCGGCCATGAGGAGGCTCCTCGCCATCTTCATATGGGCGCTGGGCACTGTTTTTTGCGCGCTGGGGGCGCAAACGCCCTCCGCTTCGCCTGATGAATCTCCGACCCAAGTACCAAGCATAAGTTTTACCCTGGATTTTCCCGGTTCCGATCCCGATCATTACTCCTTCAAAGTCGATAGCAACGGGCACTCCAGGTATGAATCCACTGCCAGGATCAGTCCTGACTCTGAGGATCGCGATTCATTTCAACTTGATTTCGATTTGTCGGCTGCGACGCGAGCCAAAGTCTTCGATCTTGCCGCGCGCGCCAAATACTTTCAGGAGCAGCCCGATTCCCGCAAGCACCGGGTAGCTTCGACCGGTAAGAAGACTCTAGCCTATAAAGATGCTGCGAAGAACGGCCAGATCGCCTTCGACTATTCTCCCAGTGCTCCGGTGCAAGAGATCACGGCTGTGTTCCAGACGGTGTCGACGACGCTGGAGTTTGGTCGGCGACTGAGCTACGACTATCACTACCAAAAGCTTGCCCTCGATCAGGAACTGAAGCGCATGGAGGAGCTGGTCAATTCGCACAGCTTGTACGAGGTTCAGGCGGTAGCCCAAGTCCTGCGACAGATCGCAGACGATCCCTCCGTGATCAACGTAGTACGATCGCGCGCCCAGCGCCTGCTGGCAGGAGCCGGGGGGGCGGCGCCTCGTCTTTGAGGGCTGATTAGACCGCCCTTTTCCTTGTTGCGAGGCTGCCGGGATAGCCAGCTGACCCTGTTGTGCCCCTATCTGCTGTAGCCGACGATAAATAGAAGATGCAACTCGGAAGGAGTATTCGTGTTCTAATCTAGTAGGGGATACTCCCAGGAGACAACTATGTCCATGCGTAGACTGAGCATCACAGTTTTGATGCTAGGGGCGTTGGCGTGTGGCCTGCTTACCATGCCCGCTTTGGCCGATTCACAGGCGCGCATTGTGCGGCTAAGCGACGTCGAGGGCACTGTACAGATTGATCGAAACACTGGTCAAGGATACGAGAAAGCCTTCCTGAATATGCCGATTACCGAAGGCACAAAGCTGTGGGCCAAAGATGATGGCCGCGCCGAGGTAGAGTTCGAGGACGGCAGCGTGGTTCGCATTACACCTGACACCAAGATTGAATTCAGCCAACTTTCGCTACGAGATTCCGGCTCCAAAAATACTAACGTAAAGGTTGAAGAAGGCACTGCCTACGTCAACTTCACCGGCCAGAAGAATAGTGAACTGTCGCTAAACTTCGCTCGCGAGACGGTGAGAGTGACGCATGCCGCTCACTTCCGTGTGGATCTGGAAGACACAGACGCGACGCTCGCAGTGTTAAAGGGCAACGTGGAAGTTGAGGGCCCGTCGGGGACGGTCGAAGTCGGCAAGAAGCAAACTGCTACGTTCGATCTCGCTGACCAGGATCGTTATACCGTAGCCAAGAATTTCGAGACCGATCCCGACGACAATTGGAACAAACAGCAGGATCAGTATCACGAGCGTTATTTGAACGCCAACTCATACAGCAACTCGATGCCTTACAGTTACGGCGTCAGCGACCTGAACTACTACGGCAATTACTACAACGTTCCGGGCTATGGCCTGTGCTGGCAGCCGTATTTCACCGGCGCGGGATGGGATCCGTTTATGAACGGCGCCTGGGCCTGGTCTCCGGGCTTCGGCTATACGTGGGTATCTGCGTATCCGTGGGGCTGGATGCCGTATCACTATGGCAACTGGGCGTTCGTCCCGAACTACGGATGGCTGTGGCAGCCGGGCGGTTGGAATAACTTCGCTGCTGTGACACCAGTCGTCAATCCGCCAGTCCGATTCACGCCGCCACACCCTCCTGCAAGGGGCGGGACGCAGACGGTTGCCGTGGGCAGGGGGCCATTTAGCTCGCCGGGTACGCCGCCCCGTCGTACCCTTGTAATTGACCAAGGGTCGGCCGGTATGGGTGTTCCGCGTGGCAGCGTGCGCAATCTGGGGAGAGTTTCGCAGCAAGTCGGGACGTCGGGGTCTATGACGATTCGTACTACGCCACCGGCCAGAGTCACCATGATGTCGCCCAGTGCTCGCAATATGGGGTCCTTTGGTGGCACGAGTTCGCGATCCACTGCCCCGGCGCCACGGATGTCAGCACCGGCACCGCATGCATCTGCGCCACATTCGTCCTCTTCTCCGCACCGTTAATCTCAAGGTGGAGAAGTCCGGGCGACCTTCGGGTCGCCCTTTTTTTCTGGCATTGGAATTAAAATCCGTCTATCGCACCGCCACGCCCGCGTATCCCACCACCATGTCGCGGTCGCCGGATACATCACCAGATGTCGCGTATCTGACCAGTTCGGCCGAGGTCGCGCCCAACCGGCTGGCAGCAGTCAACATCGCGACGGTCGGACCGAATCCACACATGCTGATTTGTTCTTTCATGACAACATCAAACAGGCCACGGGGATTCAGGGCCAAAATCTGGTCGATGGCTTTGTGATCTTTGACGCGGGTGACCGCGTCCGACTCGTAATGATTCATGTCGCTGGAGGCGATGACGAGCACGCACTCGTCCTGCTGGGCAATAACATCTGCGATGGCTTCGCCTAGTCCCTCAAGCAGTTCGAACCGGCTGGTACCGAGCGCGATCGGCACGAAACTGAGGTGAGGCTGGCAGGCTTGCAGGAATGGTAGCTGGACCTCAGCGGCATGTTCGGCGCGGTGTGCGGCAGCGTCTTCGCTAAGAAAAGAAAACCGCTCCTTAAGCGCAGCCGAGAGTTCGGAATCAACTGGGACATGCCCCAACGGCGTCTGCCATCTTCCCTGGCTCATGATCGAAAGCGGCTGGCCCATACCGGTGTGATTGGGACACATCAAGATACAGCGTTGGGGAACTTGCATACGCGCATAGACTGCCCCCGCCACATGACCCGAGTACATGTATCCGGCGTGGGGCACCACACAACCCAGAGCTGGGATCGGCTCTTTGCCCGTCGTTGTGTAGGACTGGACCTCGGCGAGCAGGGTGACGGGATCGTCGGGATAGAAGCGACCGGCGACTGCTGAATGACGTACCGTCATGTTCATAGGGCACTCCTACGGCGCCTTGCTCGGTGTCGCTGGTGGGCTGCTGCTCAGAGCTCGGAACAGAGCAGCGCTCTTTTCTAACGTTAAAGCCTCAGCTCGGACCGTGGGCTTGATTCCGGTTTTCTGTAGTGCGACCTTCAGCACCTCTGGCTGGTAACTCAACTTCAGATTATTCCAGAGAGTTTTACGCTTTTGCCCAAAAGATAATTTGAGGAACTCAATGAAGCTGTCTTCCGGGACTTTCAAGCTGGCCAGCTTGGGAGAGATGTTCAGACGGATGACGGATGATTGCACCTTAGGTGGCGGGGAGAACGCGCCCGGTTGAAGAGTGAAGAGCTTTTCGACGTTGGCATAGAGCTGCGCCGTGGCAGAGAGGAGCCCGTATTCGCTCCCGCCCGGCTTGGCAGTTATTCGGTCGGCGACTTCGCGTTGCACCATAATTACGATCGTCGAAATGTACTGCCGGAAATCAAAAAGCCGGAGCAGGATGTCGGAGGTGATGTAGTAGGGAATGTTACCGACAACGCGAGCCCGCTCTGGGGTATGCACCAGTCCAGGACGGGAAGAGCCCGGCTTTGGTCCGAACAGAGTATGGAAGTCGATGGCAAGAATGTCGCCTTCAATTATTTCCACATTGGATGTGGTGGAGAATTTCATGCGCAGTTGCGCCGCCATCACGCGGTCTAGTTCAATGGCAATCAAACGGCGGGCACGCCTGGCGAGCAGGGAAGTGAGGGCACCGCGCCCAGGTCCGATTTCGAGGACGGTGCTCTGTGAGATGTTGCCGAGCGCGTCCGCAATGCGGGTGGCGGCGGCTGCGTCGGCGAGAAAATGTTGTCCCAATTTTGGCTTGTGACTACGAACTTTTTCTGCGGTTACAACTCTCTGCACATTGACCCTCTTTCTCTCCGCCATTTAGACTTACAAGTTCATCCCGCTAGTTTCCCCAGCGCAGTATCAAAGGTGCTGAGCAGGTAATCATAATAGCCTGCGCCGGGCAGCGGACTCTGCTTGGAGGTGTGTCCTCATGCATATTGCATTCGCGGCTTCGGAATGCGTTCCCTTTTCCAAAACCGGCGGTTTGGCCGACGTTGTGGGCGCTTTGCCGCGGGCATTGGCCGCGGCGGGTCACCAGGTCAGCGTCTACCTTCCCCGCTACCGCCAAACCAAACTTACGGATGCGCAGATCGTGGTGCGCAGTATTACGGTTCCGTTCGACGATCGCTATCGTTTCTGTTCGGTCGTGACGGGCGGAAACCGTTCCGGCATAAAATTTTATTTTGTGGATTATCCTCCTTTTTTTGATCGTGACGCCCTTTATGGTACTTCGGCGGGCGACTACCCGGACAATGCGGAGCGTTTTGCTCTATTTTCCCGCGCGCTTCTAGAAGCGTCCAAGATACTTGGTGTGCCCGACGTTTTTCACTGTCACGATTGGCAATCCGCATTGGTTCCGGTGATGCTACGCACCTTGTATTCAGAAGATCCGGCATTCCGTGATGTTGCCACTGTCTTTACGATTCACAACATGGGCTACCAGGGGCTGTTCCCGCCCGACATTCTTCCCTTGCTTATGTTGCCATGGGATCTTTTTACCATCAGCAAATTGGAATTTTTCGGTAATGTGAATTTTCTTAAAGGCGCGCTGGTATTTTCCGATTTCATTACGACCGTGAGCCGCAAGTACAGCCAGGAGATTCAGACCACCGAATATGGCTTTGGATTGGAGGGCGTGCTGCGCGACCGGGCATCCACCGTTACAGGAATCCTGAATGGCGTGGATTACGATGAATGGAGCCCACAGACCGATAAGTTCATCGTCGCGAAGTATTCCCCCGAGGATCTCAGTGGCAAGGCAAAGTGCAAGCAGGATCTGCTCGCCACTTTCGGGGTTACGAACGCCGATTCCAAGTCACCGGTGATCGGTATTGTCTCGCGCTTCGCGGCCCAGAAAGGTTTTGATCTGATCGCGCAGATCATGGACCGGCTGGCGCGCGAGGACATGATTATTGTGGCTCTGGGCACTGGCGACAAGGAATATGAAGAGATGTTCTTGCGCATGCAAAAGCAATTTCCACAGAAGATTGCGGTGAAGATTGCTTATGACAATGCCATTGCGCACAAGATTGAAGCGGGCGCAGACATGTTCCTCATGCCCTCGAAGTATGAGCCCTGCGGGCTGAACCAGATCTATAGCTTGAAATATGGCACGGTGCCAATCGTTCGCGCCACGGGAGGTTTGGACGACACCATCGAGCCCTGGGACGCGCGCTCCGGCAAGGGCACGGGTTTCAAATTTACGGAATATAGCGGCGAATCGTTGCTGCTGACGATCAAGCAGGCGCTACAAGCGTATCGCGATCAGGGATCATGGCAGGTGCTCATGCGGAACGGCATGAATAAGGATTTCTCCTGGAACTTCTCTGCCAAGGAATATGTGCGGATTTACGAGCGGGTGCGGCAGTCCCGGGCAGTGAGCGCAGCTTAGCGAGCCTCGCGATTTTTCGCGCCCAACGTGCTACAGGAAGAACTTCCCAATCGGCTTTTTGCTCAAGGAGCGAGACGTAATCGGCTGACATTCTAGACGCGGCCGAGCGTGGCCAGAAAGCGCTCTCCAGTCAAAGCTACAAAATCAGGAATCAGGTTGCGAATGGTGACAGTGTCGCGCTCGAGATCTTGTGGGTGGGCAAACTTGCGATATCGGCCTTTCGGGTTGGCATTGCGGTATTCTTTGTCGGAGTTCCGGCGAGAGGTCCATCCCGTGCGGGCCATAACCACCGCGCCCGGCGGAATCTGGCCATTGGCCTTCTCCCAACCGAGGAACCTGGGAACTGGAGTTAGCAGCGTCGCTGAGGATTAGTTGGCACCACTGATCTGAATTTGGTAGAGCATGTCGGGCCGCGCATCGCCACGCCAGTCGAAGACGTGGACATAGAAGGTGACAGGCGGGCCGCCGGATGTGCCTGGTACTTGGAAACCTAAGCTCGAGTCGGTGGTATTCGTGTTCGGGTCGTCGTCGTTGATGCACGTATCATTAAAGTCATTTGGATTCGGATCGATAACGGCCGGCGGTACCAGGAATGCTTGGACAGGATCTTTGCAGGTTGTAAAGCGTTTACCGGTACCGTCAAGTATCTCAATCACCGAATCCAGTGGGCTAGGTGGGAAGAGACGCGCCGCGAAGATTTCTACGTTCACAGTCGCTGCCGGGTTCGCCGTCAACTTGTAATAGTCACTGTCCGGGCCAGTGCTGCTCGGATCCGAATAAGGGCTGATGGAAGCGTTAGACGTCCCATTCGTGATAAGGGTAGCCGTGGCGATGGAATCGTTGCGTCCCAGCGGTTGTGTGACGATAAGGTTAAGAGAGGCACTTGAGGTTTGCGCGGGCGAACCCGAATCTGTAACCACGAAACTAAGACTAACGGTTCCAACCGCTGTGACTAATGGCGTGCCACTGATCAGGCCCCGCGAATCCAATGTTAGTCCGGCGGGTAAAGTGCCGCTGCCGAGGGTCCACGCATATGGTGGTGTGCCTCCGATTGCAGCCAGCCCAGCGTTATAAACACGGCCTACTGCAGCTTTGGGGAGAACAGAGGTCTGCGCTGCCAGCGGGAGCGACGCTTCGATCGTCAACGATACGGTCCCTTTTGCTGTCTGCGCCGGAGATCCGGAATCCTTTACCTGGACATTCAGCGACGCCGAACCGCTTGCCACCGCCCGTCCCATGATATTACCCAAGGCATCTACGGTTAGACCCTGAGGCGTTCCGGTTGCTGTCCAGGAGTACGGCGGTGTACCTCCGCTGGCCACCAGGGACGCCAGATATATCTGTGCCACGACGGCGTTCGGCAGCGAGGAAGTCGCCAGGAGCAAAGCCGGAGGTGGGGGTGGAGGCGGTGGGGGCGGAGCGGGGTTTGATCCTCCTCCTCCGCAGCCCGGAAAGAGCAGCAGCACACCCAGACTACAGACAGCGAGGGCCCTCGACCTCATGTATCCTCCCGCTGCTGCAGTTCATCTTCTCGGGGCATTGGCACCAAGTCGTGCCTCAACAAGTTTGCTCCGGGATCCTCGAATTGATCGAACGTCGGTTGCGTACCGTTAAGGATGACGTCCGTGCCGGGGATTGTCTGTCCGGGGCTGGTCGAGATCGGATCAGCCTGTGTGGGATCATCAAATGAAGTTTCCGTTTGGTGCCAGAACTCTGGAATCCCGCCGGGCAACGCAATCGGCAAACGCAGGGGCCCGACCCCCGACCCCCCTATGAATGCACCGAAGACAGATTCCACTTCTACCGTGTAACTTGCCCCGGCGAGCACAGGAATGTCGTAACTACCAATAAACGAACTGTTGCGTGACCCGAAAACATCGCCGGCGCTGTTGTCATCGAGGAAGCCGCCAACTGGACAACCTCTCTGTCCGGGCGGAGTGCACGGCAGATAATTCGAAGTCACAGTTTGACCTGGATTCTGCGTAAACCGGTATCCCGACACCACCGACATGGCGACGCGACGCGATTCATCTTTGGAAGTCGCGGAATCGTCCAATTGCCGCGCAATGACGTTTACTCCCTGTACCGGGGTCTGCCCGTCAGAAGATAAAATGGTTCCCGAAATTGTTGCGTAGGTCTTGGCGAAGTTAGTGCTCGGATAGAGTTTCGAAATCCACGCCATATCATCTGGCGCCAATTGGGGCAGGCCGGCATCCAGCCGTGCCTGGCAGAAAGAAATCGGAAACATCAGTGGCAAACCAGCGAGATCATCAAGATCGCAGGTGCCGAACTGACCCGCATTCAGAGCATTGAGAAAGAGGTCCAGATTGATCTGAGAATGGTCCAATCCAAGGAAGTGGCCCATTTCATGAATGATGGCTTCATTGAATTGGTTAGCATCCAGTTGCGGTTGTGTTACTCCATCCTGAAACGCTCCGTTCAATAGAACCAGATCAGAAATAATTTGTCCGCTTTTGCTCAGAGCACATTGCCCTGAGAAGCCAATGATGAGCGGGTCGGCCCCCAATTCCGCCAGCACGCGACCGTTGGCGTCGAAGATGATTGGACTCTGGGCGCCACTCTGGCACGAGCCGGCCACGGCAGCGAACTCCGGCGCACTACTCACGTCGCCATCGCTGAAACCCGCAACCGGCAGAATTGATCCTGCGTTGCTAAAGGAGACCGCCGCAGTAGAGACGTTCTGCCAGGTTTGAAGCATCTGCTGCACCCGCGTAATGCCTTGGGCATTGCTGATCACAACCTGGCCGGAGGGCGCGACGCTCATGGGACCGCCATCCACGCGATACTTGATCGGCATCGTAGCCGGGTTCCAGGTAAAGGGCTGACCATCCACGCCAAAAGTCGGGCCGCCGACGAAAAGCGGACCTCCGGCGTGCAGCGCAACCGGCGAAATCATCAGCAGACAGCACGTGGCGAGAACAGGCGCCGCCATGCGCCACCGGAATGAGTGGTGTCGTCGCATTTACCTGGCTCCCGCGAACTGCTTGATGATTTCCTCCAGCTCCGGGAGCGGCACTGGGCCTTGGCGGTGCCGCGCCACCAGCGCCGAGGCTCGTGGAGAAAGTTTCAGGCCGGGTCGCTTCATCTGCTCAGCGAAATTGGCAAACAGTCCCACATTGCCGTGTCCATTAACGGCCGTGAGATTTCCTTTGGCATCGCGCGAAATTCCGAATCGACCCTGCTCGACGCCAGCCGGGCTCGTCAGCCCGTATTCGCTGGTCTTATTGAGCAACAACAGCAGTTCCTGTCCCTTGCGATAGCCGGCAGCGTCGTATTTGTCGCGGATGTCCCAGATGAATTGCCGGAACGTGAGCGCGGAAGTCGCGGTGCCTTTCAGATTCTTCTCGACCCGCAAGGTCACAACCACGGTGCTGAGATTGGTAAGTTGGGGATGGGGTTCGACGTGCGCGCTCATCACTTGTCCGCGCACGATCGTGGCGGCCTGCTGGGCCAACTGCGCGACGTTCCGGGGAGCCGTCAGCGCCCCTCGCTGCGCCAACAAAGGGCAGCTGGCAACCAGCCACAGGAGCGCTGTTCCAACTAATGCTTTATAGGTTCGACTCAAAGTGGCACAAATCAATGGTGAGGCATTCTAGCCTAGAAATCAAAAAATGCAACACTTATTGTGCAGGTCAAAATGTCGCAAATCTCTTTACGGTGACAGGAAACGTGACAACGGTCAGAAAACTTGATTCAGGAACATGAATAGGCCAGCTGCGAGCAGAGCAGAAATAAGGGTACCCAGCAAATTGACCGCATCGTTGCCCAAGACGTGCTTGCGCTCCAGGCTCGCGCCCAGCAGGCTATCCGCCAACATTCCAACTACTGCCGCTGTAGCTGACACCCACAACCAGCGCCAGGCAAGAAGACCGGCAACCAGGGCAACGAAACTGACCACTATCGCGGCTATGATTCCGGCAACCGTTCCGCCCATGCTGATGCCGCCATCGGTACCTGCTGGCACTCGCTCCAAAGTGGTGATCAGGAGTGCCGTGTCGCTGGTAGCTTGTCCGTATTCGCTGGAAACCGTATCCGCCGCCGCTTCCGCCAATGCTGCTACACAAGCCAGTAAGAAGACTTGTCTATCTGTAATGGCGAATAGCGCTACGCAAAATGTTGCAATCCCCAAATTAGCCAGTACTTGGAATCCGTTCCGGCCGTTACTCTTCTCAGCGGTTCCGCGGTGTAGTTTTCGTGCGTAGCCGAATCGTGTGCTGATCCAGGTGAGAGCAAAAACCGAAACCAGCACAGCGAACGCCCCCAGCCCCGCACTCCGGAGCAGTAGGAACGAGACTACCGCTCCCGCCACAGTTCCGGACCTATTGACCCCCTTGATCAGCCATGCAAGTATGGCAAAAGCCGTCGTTATGGCTAACGCAGGCCATAATTGCAAACCGGCACCCGTAGACCACCCAACAATTGCCATCATCCAGCCGATCTTCCTTCCAGCATGGGCGCTTTCAAGACCCCGACTGGCACCGACTGGTAACTACCAGTTATTGGGCTTGAGTTCCGACTTGCACCAATTCTGGTGCTTTACGTTTATATTCCCCCCGCCCGTAATGTGCATCAAAATGGAGCGTTGTAGGCTAAACTCTGTACCTTGGCGCGGCTCTGGCGCCGGCTCTATCTTGGTGAAGACTCGGGGGCTACTATGGCGGCTTCAGTCTGGTCAGGTTACCTGACATTCGGTTTGATATCCATGCCGGTGCGTCTTTTCTCCGGTGCGCGCAGTTCCGCTATCTCCTTTCACATGCTTCATCGTGACGACATGCAGCGCATCAAGCAGCAGCTCTACTGTCCGGCAGACAACCGCGTGGTTGAACGCAGCGAGATCGTCAAAGGCTACGAATATCGCAAAGACGAGTACGTTGTCATCGAACCCGAAGAGATCAAAAAGATCGAACCCAAAACTGCCAAGACCATGGAAATCCTGGAGTTCGTGAAGTCCACCGAAGTGGATCCCGTTTACTTTGAATCGTCCTACTACATGGTTCCCGAGGAAGCCGGTCGGCGCCCTTACGCGTTGCTGACGCGAGCCTTGGAAGAAAGTGAATTTGTCGCCATTGCAAAACTTACCATGCACAACCGCGAGTACACAGTATTTCTTCGCCCTCACAAAGGCGGAATGATGCTTCATACCATGTACTACGCGGAAGAAGTTCGCGAGGTCAAAGATTTCGGCGCTCCGGACGTAGAGCTCAAAGAAGCAGAAGTCAAAGTTGCCCACCAGTTGATTGAAGCCCTCGCCGACGAATGGAATCCGGAGAAATATCACGACGAATTTCAGGAAAACCTGAAAAAACTGATCGAGGCGAAACTTGAGGGCGGTGAGATTGCTGCAGTAGAGAAACCGAAGAAACTCGCGCCAGTGGTGGACCTAATGGCTGCCCTTAAGCAGAGCCTGGCGCAAACCGAAGGCAAGAAGCCGGCAGCGAGGGCGGCAGTTCGCGGGACTGCGCTTGCAGCTCGGAAATCCAGTCGCAAGCAGGCGTGAGAAGCGAGCCTTCAGCACTGCCATTTAGCATTCACCGTCACCTCAGCGCTCAGCTCTCGGCCTCGGCACTTTGCATTCCGGCTGCTTCGCTGGCGCTCCCCTCCACTTCACGTTTAGAATGGAAACTCTTCCGGGATCATTAATGAACACTCGAACTTCTGCGGCGGGGTGCCGATGACATTGTTGTGCAAGGCTCGTGTGACCACAGTTCTGCTTTCCACCATGGTATGCGTTAGCTGCGGAGACACATTCCGTCCGATCGTGATTCCGAACACTGTTACGCCGCCCGATTCCAGCAACTTCCGTGCCGTCTTCGTAGTAAACAGCAATGGCCCGGCTAATCCGGGAACGGGCATGCAAATCGATGTTTCAGGCGATAGCAACATCGGAACCGCAAAAGTCGGATTAGGGCCGGTACACGCCGCTGTGCAGCCCTCCGGAACTGCTCATGTTTTCGTAGCTAACAGTCTGGACGACACCGTCGCGAGTTTTTCTCCCGCGCCACCGTGCTCAGTTCTGCCCTGTTCGGTCACTGGTCTTGGATCCGTCGTCTTCACCAGTTTGCCCACCGGCTCGGTGCCGGTTTTTGTGCACACAACTGAGAACAGCACCGTTTATGTGGCCAATTCGGGCGCCAACACTGTTGCTGCCGTTAGCATCACTTCAAATGTTGTAACCAACATTATTCCGGTCGGAACGAACCCTGTAGCCCTCGCTGAGACTCCGGACGCCAAAAAGCTCTACGCGGTGAACCAGGGCGATAGTTCGGTAACCAGCATTAACCCTCTCAATAAAACTGTTAACACCACGATTACGGATCCGACCATTAATTCTCCGCTGTGGGCGTTAGCCCGCTCTGATAGCGGCCGTGTTTACGTGCTGAGCCAAGGCAACGGGGATGTAGCAGTCATCGACCCAAATACCGATGCGTTGGTGAACCCCGGTACGCCGGTTTCCGCCGGCGCAGGCGCGAATTTCATGATGTATGAGAAGAATTCAAACCGTCTCTATATCACGAACCCGACAGCGGGAACAGTTACCATCCTCAATGCGGCAGCGGATCCCCCGAATAACCTGCTGGCCACGATTGACTTAACCGCTGGCCCGAACGCGCCGTGCCCCGCCGGATGTTCTGCACTAACTGTGAGTGCTTTGCCGGATGGGACACGTGCTTACATTGCCAGTCTCGTGCTCAGCGGAAACTCGGTCGCAGAGCAAGTCACGGTGATTAATACTTCCAGCAACAGCATCACAAAAGGCATTTCCTTAGCCAGCCTGCCAGTTGTCACGGGTTGCGGCTCTGCCCGATTCCGAATCTCTACCGCGACTTCCGGGGATAGCTCGCGAGTCTATGTGGCAAGTTGCGACGCGGGAAGTGTTGCCGTCATCCGGACATCTGATGACACGGCCCTGCGGAACCCTAACGGCACCATATACACTTTGCCGGCTCCGGTGAGCGCCGCAAATCCGCCCGGGCCCGGACTACCTCCGCCGCCCCAGAACCCGGTTTTCGTTATCGCAGGCCCCTGAGCTTAGCGTCGTTCCGCAGTTTCTTTGTTGATACCAGCCTGGCGAGCCCCATACTTCATTGGTCGTCAGCGGCAGAGACGCCTTGATTGGATGAGCAGGGATATCCGGGGAAGTGATGATCGCCAGCGCGTGCAGGTGAGAGCTCCCCTTGAGCATGCAGCATGAGCTTTGGCGCGAGTGCCTACTTCGTTTTAATGGCTCGACAACAGATGGATTGTTATCCAGCAACCGCCGCGCGATCGGGATGGCGGCGACCGGTATATCGTAGCGCGATATTCATGAAGATCTTGCCGCTGATGGTTTCGAAGCACATGACGAGGGCTTCGGTATCTTCACTGCTTCGGCTACCTTCTTCCGAGGTGTGCAGAACGGGGGGATGCACCCTGAAATGAAATCCTTGATCGTTGAGCGAGGTAATGGCATTGCCGATCACCTGGTTGGCCAGCTCAAAGACGGTTTCCCGCACCAGTTCATCGGATTCCGGCAGCTCCCCGCCGGCCATACGGCTGGCCACCCTCACTGCGGTTTCAGGGTCTAGATCAAGAATGATCCGCCCTTCGATGTCTCCGGTAAGCCATACCAAAGCGGCGATTCCCTTACGACGATACGCCTCTTCCTCCATGCTGAGGTTCGCAATGGACGTAGTACATTGCAGCCCCTGCGCCAGCACGGCGTCGGCCGCGTTGATGAACGGCTGAATCAACTCCATTTTCATAAATCAGGCTCCCGCGCCGGCAGCATTAGTTACTGCGGCATCGTCCCCCAGTACGTATTTGATCACTTCGTAAAGCACATCCGGCTTGACCGGCTTCTGTACGAAGTGGCGCGCACCTCGCTGCAGCGCGGCGACGATGTTTTCCTGATATCCCACGGATGACACCATCACAATGCGGGCCTCGGGATGCTGCTGTACGATTTTTTCCGCGGCCTCAATGCCCTCCATCTGGGGCATGGTGATATCCATGAGCACAATGTCAGGACTAGTGCGGTCATATTCCGTGATGGCCGTCAAACCATCCCCCGCTTCGCTAGCTACCTGCCCACCAAATGACTCAATCATGCGCGCCAGATTCTTACGCGCGAAAACCGAGTCATCTACGATTAAGTAACGGACCGGTTGTCCGTCCTTGCTGCGTCGTACCGGCGCAAACTGTTCCATAACCCGACCTCCTCCTACCTACCTTCAGCACTGGCCGTCAGGTTGACGGCCGGGAACTTCAAACTCGTCCGGCGCCTGCCGCTCTGCCGCCGCTGCCGCCGCTCTCAAGTCTTTGGTCATGTCCCCGTTCGGGCGCGCAATGTGCTTGCAGCGTATTTGCAAGCGCGTCCAGAGACACGATCCGCACCACATATCCTCGGTCGATAGCCGCTTTCGGCATCCCGAATACCACGCATGAGTCTTCACTCTGTGCGATGGTCATGCCGCCGGCCGCTTTCACGTACCCCATGCCCTCCGCGCCGTCGTCGCCCATGCCAGTCATCAACACCGCGATGCCTCGCGACCCAAATTCTTCGGCAACACTCTTGAACAACACGTCGGCCGATGGCCGGTGTCCGTGGACCCGGGTATCATCGGTCAGAACCACTACATCTCCCAAAGGCAATCGCTTTACCTTGATGTGCCGGCTGCCGGGACAGATCAGCACCCGTCCCGCCAACAATAGGTCAGCGGATCTTGCTTCCTTGACTTTTATCGCACAGCTCTCATCTAGGCGGCGAGCGAACATGTCGGTAAAGCCATCGGGCATGTGTTGCACCACCACGATGCTTCCCGGGAAATCACCAGGCAATTGCGACAACATGTACTGCAAGGCGTTCGGACCGCCGGTCGAGATCCCGACTGCCACCACGCGGGTCGGAGCATTGGTAGAAACCGACGAAGGCTTCTCCGCGCGGCGCCCATCTTCCGGCAGCGGCTTCATTCGGGAGCCATTGCATTCAGCGGCGGCCTTGATTTTCGTGATCAGTTGCGTTGCGATCTCAGGCATGCGCGCCGACACGTCTTGCGGTTTGGCTACGAAATCAAATGCACCCAGTCCCAGGGCCTGAAGCGTAATCGAGGCGCCTTGCGTGCTATGCGAACTGACCACGATAACTGGCACCCGGTAGCGCCGCATGATTTCCTTCAAAGTGTCGATGCCGCTCAAGCCCGGCATTTCGAGGTCTAACGTGACCACCTGCGGCTTGAGCTCAGCAATCTTCTTTAATCCAAATGTGCCGTCCATGGCGGTGCCCACCACTTTGATGGAGTCATCACTCGCGAGGATCTGGGGAATGAGTTTCCTCATCAGTGCGGAATCATCCACCACCAGCACTCGGGTCGGATCGTTCATGCCTGCGCTCCTCTGTCAATTGGCCCCAGAGGAGAGCGCTCCTCGTGAGAAAGCAGCATTCCGGATCCCAGCACTCCGGAGGACTTAAAGCGGGAACGAGAGAAATGTTCCACCACCGCCGAAAGATTCAGAATCATGACCACCCGGCCGTCGCCCATAATGGAGGCCCCGCTCACCAAGTCGGTGGAGATGGCATGGTCATCCAGTGCCTTGATGACTAATTCTTGCTCGCCTTCGAGTTGGTCTACGATGAGCCCAAACTTCTTATCACCCGATGTGATCACCAGTACGAATATTTTGTGCGATCCATGATCCGCACCAACGGGGAGCCTTCCCAGCCTTACCATCGGTAATACCTGGTTACGTAGCTGCAAAATCTCGCGGTTGTCCACCTGGTGAATTTCTGATTCGATAGTTCGCGCAATTTCCGCGACGCTGCTGAGCGCGATGGCATACAGCCGGTGTTCTACGCGGAACAACAAGGCTTTGATAATTGCCAGAGTCAGCGGCAGTTTCAGCCGGAAGGCGGTGCCGCGGCCCGGGTTGGTCTCTACCTCCACTGTGCCTTTCAGGCGGCGCAACACACTCTGCACGACATCCATACCCACACCCCGCCCGGAAACCTCAGTGATTTGTTCGGCAGTGCTGAGCCCTGGCTGGAAGATCAAGTCCAGAATTTCCGATTCGCTCAGCTGGGCGGCTGCCTCCGCAGTAATCATTCCCTGTTCGACGGCTCTGGTTTTTACCCGCTCGGCATTAATGCCCTGGCCATCGTCTCTGACTTCCACAACCACCTGGTTGGCTTGATGGTAGGCCTGAAGCCGTATTGTGCCATTCGGGGATTTGCCCGCCCGCTGCCGTTCCTCGGCGCTCTCGATACCGTGGCTGACCGCATTGCGAATTAGATGGGTAATTGGTTCCGCAATCGCATCTAGGATGCTTTTGTCCAAATCTGTGTGTTGACCGCTTATGACCAGCTCCACTTGTTTCCCACATTGCCGTCCTACATCTCGTATTAAGCGGGGAAAGCGGCGGAACAGTTGCTCCACCGGCACCATGCGGATCTTCATCACCGAACGCTGCAGATCATTCAGTACTCGTCCCTGTAAGGCCATGGCATCGGCAAATTTGCCGCGCATATGGTCCTTGGGAAAGCGCTTGGCGAAATCATTCAGCGTCTGCTGCAGCATGGATTTGCCGATGATCAACTCGCCCACCAGGTTGAGCACGTTGTCGATGCGCTCCGCGTCTACTCGCAATATATTGTCGGCCAGCGAGGCCATGTGCGACGGCGTGGTTGGTTGCTGATCGTCTTCGGATTCTGAGAGTGGCTGGCTCGCCGGAGAATGCTCTAGCTTCGCCGCCGACTCGCTCGTAAACGTCGCGATGGGGTGGGGGATCGCAAAATTCGGATCTTTGGCTCCCGTTGCATCTGCAATGAGCCCGACTGTGACCTTCGAAATCACCGTCGGAACCTGGCATCTGGCGGCGATCTGCTCCGCAGTTTGGTCGCTCGCCACAGCGAATTCCACCAGCCGTTCCGCCTGCGATGCCCCTGCCTCCGGTCGAATCGCCAGGATTTCGCCGATCGCGCTCAGCGCGACTTGCACCAGTTGACGCCCGGCAATCGGCATGCCGCAATCGAGATCGATGTCTGCCAGAACGTGATATAGTTTCTTACCCTGACGCAGAGCCTTCTGGATAGCCAGCTTTTCGTACTCGTTCCATGCTGCCAATCGAGCTCGGGCGGGCACCCGCGATTCCTCGCGGCGGTTCCCGGCGCTATCCCGTGTCGCGGGCGTCTTCGAGCGGGATGTCTTGTTTCCCGCCAGCTTCTTTTTAGGGGCCGGGACGTTCCCCGCATACTCTGCCATAGCGTGAATCATTTTCCGCAAAGGCTCGGTAGAAGGCACTTTGACCCGGCGGCGGTAAGCCGTCAGGATGGCGCCAAACACGTCTGCGGCCGTGAAGGCGACCTGGGGCAGGGAAGTATGCGCGGAAGCAGTTTGCAGCGCCAGGACGTCTTCCATATCGTGCGCCAGTTCGCTCAGTTCGCGATAACCGCAGGCCGCAGCATCGCCTTTCAGAGTGTGCACAATCCGCCGGATGGTGCGTACAATCTCCGCGTCACCTGGTTCCTTCTCCAGTTTCAAGGCTTCATCGTTCAGCGCCTGCAACAGTTCCTGGGCGCTCTCGAAGAAGATCTCGCGGAGTTCTGCCATCCGTTCATCGCGACCGGTACTCACGATTTGATCTCCACGCGCTGATATGCGGTACCACTGTTGCGGTGCACCATTTGAAATTTGTCGGTCAGCCCCAGCAGACTCTCGGCATGTCCCACGAACACGTAGCCCTCCGGGTTCAGGCAGCGGTAGAACTTGTCGATCAGCCGTTTCTGTTCAGCTTCGTCGAAATACATCATGACGTTGCGGCAGAAGATCACATCATTGCGTTGCGGCAAATATTCCGTCTTCAAATTGTGGAAATCGAAGTGAACCTGTTCCTTGAGCGCCTTTTTGACCGCGTAGTGGTCGCCCACCTTATCGAAATAACGCAGGCGGTAGCTGTAATCCACGGTGGACATCTGGTTTTCGTTGTAGGCGCCCTGCTGAGCCACCCGCAGTACCGAATAACTAATGTCACTAGCTGTGATCTCGATCCGCCACGGGCCAGGAATCAGCGGTTTGGGCAGGGGCATTTCATAGGGCAAAGGGTTACGCAGATAGTAATAAGCCAGGGCGTCCGCCACCAGCATGGCCAGCGTGTACGGTTCCTGACCGGTGGAACAGCCCGCGCTCCAGATGCGCAGGGAATAATCGCGGCTCTCGTGCTTGCGGCGCAGAAGATCTTCCAGCACATACTTGTGGAACAATTCCAGTTGGGCCTTATTGCGGAAGAAACTGGTTTCGTTGACGGTCAGGTTTTCCAGTAGGCGCGCCAGTTCGTCCTTGCCCTCCTGACTGATGAGCAGGCGGTAATAGCTATAGAACGAGTCGACCTGGCACTCTTTCAAACGGCGCTGCAAACGGTCTTGCAGGAAGTGTATCCGGCGCTCGTCGAAATGCATGCCGCATTCCTGGTAGACGAGCGCTTGCAGTAGTTTCAGTTCCGCGTCGGTCAGGGCTGCCATTGATGTGCTCATGGATTGTCCAATCCTGCCTGGATCTACCTATTTCACGCCGGCGCCCCGCGCCTCTGCTTTGCCCGTCCCAATGTTCTTGGCCTCGCCGGCGGCATTCCTTTGCCGTACGGCGCTATGTTCGAGCAGCTTGTTCATATCCAGCAGCACGATCAGGCGGCCGCCGAATTTGCCCAGCCCGGTCACACAGTTCAGCCCGCCCTCTTGCAGTACCGCCGGGGCCGGTTCCACATCGCCGGCTGGAATCTTCAACACTTCCGAGGCTGAATCGACAATCAATCCGGAAAGGCGACCGTTCCATTCCACGACCAGAATGCGGTTTCGCCGGTTTACCGCCAGTTGCTTCTCGCCGAATTTCTTGCGCAAATCAATCACCGATACAATCTTGCCCCGTAGATTAATTACGCCCTCCATGTACTCGGGCGCGTCCGGCACTGCCGTGATCTCCGGTACCCGCACGATCTCATGCAGCGACGTAATGGGCACGCCGTAAGTCTCCCGGCCCACTTTGAATCCGACGATATGGAGTTCCCGGGTCATGCTCTCGCGCTAGTTCTGTCCTGCAGTGGCATAACGGGCCACGGTTTTGGCCGCCGGTTTTTCTTCGCGGTGTGCAACATGTCCGCTGTCGGCGTCGCGCAAGGCGAAACGATCCATCGATTCCAGAAGTCCGCGCGACATCTTGGACATCTGTTCGGCCGAGGCCGCGAGTTCGGTCGAGCCTGAGGTGGATTGCTGCGTCAGTTCCCGCATGCGCTCCATGGCTTTTACGACTGCCTGTGCCCCCGACGCCTGTTCCTCCACCGCCGAATTGATTTCGTGGGTGATCTCGTTCAAACGGGTGGTGGCCCTGGCGATCTGCGAAGAACCGTGCGACTGTTCGTTGGTGGCCGCCCCGATTTCCTGGGCGAACTTGTAAACTTCGGTGACTACGTTGGAAATCTTGCGCAGCGCCGCATTCAGCTCCTGACCCAGGTTCAAGCCTTCGTTCACAATGTTGGTGCTTTTGTCCATGTTCTCGACGGCCTTGCGCGCTTCCTTCTGAATACTCTGGATAAGTTCGGAAATCTCCTTGGTGGATTGCGCTGATTTTTCCGCCAGCTTTCTCACTTCGTCGGCCACCACCGCGAAACCCAGTCCGTGCTCGCCGGCGCGGGCGGCTTCAATGGCAGCATTCAGCGCCAGTAGGTTGGTCTGTTCTGCGAGATCGTCGATGACCTCGATGATTTTTCCAATGTCATCAGCACGATGTCCCAGCGCGTCAATGATTTCACCCGAGGAGTGAATGGTGTTGTTGATCTTGTTAAGGCCATCGGTGGCCTTCTCCATAGTGGTGATGCCGCTGTGCACTTCCTCGCGCGAGCGATTGGAAATGTCCAGCAATACCTTGGCGGTATCTGCCACGCGCTGGATCGAGGCCACCATCTGGTCAATCGAAGCCGAGGTTTCACTTACGCTCGAGGCTTGCGTCTGCGTGCTCTTCACCATGTTCTGCACGTTCACACTCATCTCGTGCATGGTGCTGGTGACTTCATCAATGGCGGAGGAGGCCTGCAGGCTGATCTTGGCGGACTCGTCGGAGGCGCCTGCAACCTGGTTGGAAGCGCTGGCCACTTGCGAGGACGCGTCTCGCACGTTGCGTACCAGGCTTCGCAGTCCCTCCACCATGCGGAAGAACGCATTGCCCAAAGTGTCATGCTTGGAGCGCGGCTGCACCTGCACGGTCAGGTCGCCGCCGGCGATCGCTTCGGAAACCGCAGCCATCTCTTTCAGATAAATCACCATATTGCCAAAGGTCCGGGCCAGTTCGCCGATTTCATCCTGGCGCTCTATGTCGATGGTGTGGTCGAGGTCACCAGTATTTCCGATCTGCCTGGCCACCATCATCAGATTGGTGAGGGGTTCGGTGATGGTCTTGGAACTCCGATAGGCGATTGCGATTCCCAGACCAAGTGCCAGCAGAGTGCTGAATAGAGCGACCAGTACGGTTGCGGTGGCGGCGGTCTCGTCCGACTTGCGGCGTTCCTCCAAAATCTTTTTGCTTTCCTGGTCCGCCATGTCCAGGTACTCGGTGGAGGTTTTCACCCAGGCGGAAGCATCTTTCTGCAAATAAAAGATCTGCAGCTCAGCCACAGTACCATTGCCGGCATCCACATCTTTGCGTTTTTCTACCAGCGGGGTGGCGAATTCTTTTAGCCAATTCTGTTCCTGCTGCCGGACCTTCTCAAGCGCCGATTTCTGCTGGTCTGAATTCGAAAAGCCTTCCGCCTTGAGTAATTTCTCGTTCAAGAAGCGGATGCCTTCATTCATCCGCTCTACTTCGCGGGTGTCCCCGCTCAACAGGTAATTACTCAGGTATAGACGGTTCTGCATCATCTGAAACTTGACCGCGTCGGTGGCATCGGCCAACTCGATCGAAGCGCTCGCCGCCGCTTTGGCCGAATGCTCCCGCTGCACCGCCGTGAGGTTCACCAGAAACAGCACCACGACCATCGCAAGGACGGCTCCGAAGTTAAGGTAGAGTTTCTTGCCGATTGTCATTGCTGTTCCTCCATCAAGTACCTTTTCGCAGATCGCACTTGTATCTCAGTCTCGCTTTCGGGACTCCTCCATTGGTAAATCTGCATCACTGCTGGTCGGAGGCGAACTTGAATTCGACTACCCCTGACGTTTCCTCGGATGCGGCTTCGAAACGCCACTTCCTGACCGCATCTACGGCAGCATTCGCCAGCAGGGGATGTCCGCCCAATACCTTGGCGGTTTTGACAGTTCCATTCGCTGCCACCAGAACCTCAATTTTCACCGTGCCGGTAATGTTCATTCGCTTGGCCAGAGCGGGATAGACGGCCGCCACTTTTGTCTTGGCCTTACGAGTCAGTTCAACCGATTTTTCCGCGGCGGTTGCCAGCGGTATCGCACATGTCATGCCCGCTAATATCGTTAAGACCCCTGCCGTCTGCCAGCACAGCGCCCTTGCTGAAGACACAGTTCCTCCTCGGACAAAAGTAGTGACCCTTTATGAGCAATGCCGATGCCAGCCTCGACCTGCGATTGGTTACGTGAGTTAACTAGCTGTGACGATGACTACTTAAGCCAGTAAAGACAGCTAGAATGAGGCTCTCCAGTCATGAGAAACGTCTCATTGAAGCGTTCCTGACTTGCTTTATCTCTCATCTTGAGACACCTCACAGCCAGCGCTTAAGATTCACAGTTAGACACCCCGCCCCTATTTTGCTTGACTCAAAATGAGATCGCACGATACTTTTCCCTTATATTCAAGCACTTGTGAGTTTGAGCGAGGTGAGCAGGCGGTGTTCTTCTGACCATGCAGCCCGGGAACACGACGATAACTCCGGAGTTTGGTCCCCCGTCCAGCGACTCTTTTCAAAAGTTGCTCTTGCGCATTTCCGATGCCGCCGCTCGGGGCACTTCTGGCGACTCTCTCATTCAACTGTTCTGTCGTGCCACGCGCGATTTTTTTCAGGTCAATGGGGTCTATTTCTGGCAAGTTGCTTCTCCCGACGAACTAGTTGGCGCGGAAGCGGATGGCTTGCTGGCCGAAAGGTTCCGCGGAGCCCGGCTCAAGGCTGACGAAAGTGCCGTCGCCATGGAAGCGGTTCGCAGCCGCCGCACGGTGTTCGTCAATGACGTGGATCCGCACCGCTACCCCATGGCGGCCGCATTTCAGGCCCGCTCGATGATGGCTGCTCCATTGGTAGTTTCTAATGAGGTTATCGGTGCCGCCGCGTTTCTGCATGACGCCGACGCCAATTTCTTCAATGAAGACCTGGCCGCTAAAGCCACTATCCTCGCGGGGCAACTCGGAAGCCTTCTCGAAGCCACGCGCTTGACTCAAGCCTCCCGCGAAGAACATCGGCGGGTCGAGATTCTCGCCGAGGTGGCACACGCGCTGCACGGCACGCCGGATGTCTCGGCGGTCATCGAAGCGCTGGCGGATCGGATTCGGGTTCTGCTGCGCACCCGGCTGGTATGCGTTCTGTTGCGTCAGGAAGGTCCTTTCCAGTTGCGTGCTGTGGCCGCTGAGACGCCTCAGTTCGCCAATTCCATTCGTGCCCGGCATGATCGTCGGGCTCTGCGTTTCTCGGCTGATCTGGCTGGGCGGGCGGTGGCGGCAGGCGAACCTATCACCGTCTCTATCGATCCCGAGTCGCATGCATTCGGGGACATAGTGCCCTCGGGAATGCTGATTGCCGCCCCTTTCCGCACTTCACGAACCCAGGGTGCGATTCTGATTTATCCGCGGCAGGAGGGAACCTTCAGCTCCGAAGAGAAGTCGCTGGTCTCGGTGATTGCCGGCTTCGGCGCCGTGGCGATCGCCAACGCGGAACTCTACGGCACTGCCCGGGCGCACGCCCAGGAACTGCATCAGTTGCTGGAGATTTCCTCAGAGCTGGGTTCCATCGGCAAGCTGGATCAATTCATGCAAGCCATCGTAGTGCGAGCTGCTGACTTCCTCGGATTTGAATTTTCCTTCGTTGGCTTGATGCAGCGTAGCGCCTTCCATGTTCGCTGGGCTACCGTCAAAGGGAAACCCAGCCGCGTGGATCACATTTTGCCGGAGGGAGTTGCCACCCGTACCCTGGCTGCCAAAGAAGTGTTCTGGGCCGATGAGGCCAGCAAGATTGTGGGTGCAGACCTGGAATTTATTGCCAAACTCCCCATTCGGCAGATAGTGGCCGTGCCCCTGCTGGGTTCTGACGGCCAGATCTTAGGCATGTTCGGCGTATTGGATCGCCTCGATCGGAAAGGCATTTCCGAGGAAGACATCCGCCGGGCGCGCGTGCTGGCGGGTCAAGTTGCGATCGCCCTGGAGTTGACTCGCAACTTGGACCTTTCTGAGCAGCACCGCCAGGGAGCGGAAGCTCTCATGGGTTTGGCCCTCGAAGTGGGCAAGCTACTCCATCTACCTGACTTCGCCAAAAGCTTTGCAGCGCGCGCCGCGGACATCACTGGCGCGCGGGGTGTGGCTCTCGCGCTGTCGCAGGACGGCGTGCTCGAAACGATTGTTCTGCAGGGTCCGACCCGGGTGGTTTGCCATGACCGCTCCTTGTTGCGCCGCTTCAGCCAGGCACTTACTAAGCTGTTGCTGGAGCGCAGCGAAGACATCGTGCGGGCCAGCGCGACCGAGTTGCTCGGTTCCGAATTTACTTCGGCCCTGGGCTGGACGGATTGCACGCTGGTCCGCATACCCAGTTCATCGGGAGATCTCGGCGGGGTGCTTTGCCTCGCCGATCGTGATCAGCCTTTCGGCCAGGAAGATCAGCAATTACTTCACGCCATCGCCAGCCACGCCTCGATGGCGTTGGAAAACGCCCGCCTTTTCACTCGCATGGATCAAGCCAACCGGCACTGGATGGAAATCTTCGATGCCATCTCCGACTACATCGTGGTCCATGACGAGGCCCACAATGTGTTGCGTGTGAATCGTTCGCTGGCGGAATTTATCGGGGTCGAGCCGGTTCAACTGGTGGGACTTAATATGCGGGCGCTCCTGGCCTTGGCCACCGAAGCTCCCCCTCACTCTTGTCCATTCTGTCGAACTGGTGATGGCACCGATGAATTTGTTCATCCCGTGCTGGAGCGCACTTATCTGGTCTCGACCTCGCGTATTCATGGGGCAAACAATGAGAGGCTTCAGACCATTCACGTTCTCAAAGACATCACCGATCGCCGCGAAGCGGAGCGTCGCTATCGAGAACTGTTTGACAACATTCAGGAGGGCCTTTTCTTCTCGACGCCGGAAGGACGCTTTATTGAAGTGAACGATGCGCTGGTCCGCATGCTGGGTTATGGCAGCCGGCAGGAGCTGTTGCAAGTGGATATCAACGCCGTAATCTATTCGTCCCCCGAGGTGCGGGAGCGGCTGGCGCAATTCATGCAGCAACATGGGGTGTTGCGCAATCACGAGGAGACGCTTCGACGCAAAGACGGTTCCGCTGTGCACGTGCTCATCAACGCATTCGCCGTGCTGGACGCGCAGGGCCGAGTCGTCCAGTACCGCGGCCTGATGCTCGATATCACGGGGCTGAAGAATTTTCAGTCTGAACTGCAGCGCGAACGTGATTTTTCCAGCAAGATCCTGAATCACACCCAGAGTCTCATCCTGGTCGTGGATACCGCCGGGCTGATCAGCTATGGCAATCGCCGCTGGTATGACGCCGGTTATGAACAAAAACAAATTCTAGGACGGCCTCTGCTTGAACTTGCGGCGCCGGCTCGCCGCCAGGTCCTAAGCGATGCTCTCAATGCCACCGTGGCCGGTCATCAAGTAGACAATCTTGACCTGCAAATCTACCGTGGCGACGGCCGGTTGGGCCAGTTTTCCGTCAATCTCAGCCCCATGCGTGATGAGCAAGGGTCCGTCACCAGCATCGTGGTGGTAATGACCGACATCACCGACGCGGCCATGTTGCAATCCAAACTCATGCACGCCGAGAAGATGGCAGCGGTAGGCCAACTGGTTTCGGGCGTCGCCCACGAGGTTAACAATCCACTCACGGCCATTCTTGGATTTGCCGATCTGCTCATGGAAAATGCCGAGGTCCCGGAAAGCGCCCGTAAGGATCTGCGAGTGATTCTTCAAGAAGCCCAGCGCACCAAGCAAATCGTGCAAAACCTGCTCAGCTTCGCGCGCCAGAACCCGCCACAGCGCAAACCTGTTCAACTCAACACCATTCTCATCCGCACCGTGCAATTGCGCTCTTATGATTTCACCAGCCATGGCATCGATGTGGTGGAGCTATTCGATCAGAATTTGCCTTATGTGATCGGCGATTCCCATCAATTGCAGCAGGTCTTTCTCAACATTCTTAACAATGCCTATGACGCGGTGCGCGAAACCGGCCGCTTGGCCCGTATTGAAATCATGACCGCAAACCTGGGGGATTTCGTCGAGGTCTCGTTCCGCGATAACGGCGAGGGGATTGCCACTCCTGACCGCATCTTTGATCCATTCTTCACTACCAAAGAAGTAGGGAAGGGAACTGGCCTGGGTCTCAGCATCTGCTACGGAATCGTCCGCGAACATGGCGGCGAGATTCTATGCCACAACAACGTCGGGGGAGAGGGCGCGACTTTTATTGTCCGCCTGCCTGCCCTCGCTGAAACGGCCTCTCTGGGGGCCGCCGCCGGAGTGATACAACGATGAGTCAACCTGCCGCAAAACCCCTGCCTCTTCCGGTCCTCTTGATTGAAGACGAACCCGGCGTAATGGCCTATGTTCTCGCCACTTTGGAGCGCAGCGGTTATCCCGTCGTCTGCGCTGAGTCGGGCATCAAAGCGCTCGAACTGCTCGAAGCTGGCGACGATTTTCTCGGTGTCGTCTCCGACATGCGTACCCCAGGAGGCGTGAATGGCGTGGATGTTCATACCTGGATTGCCACGAACCGCCCGGAATTGGTATCGCGCATCGTTTTCATCACTGGGGATATCGCCAACGAAGAGACGGTGGAGACCCTGCGCAAGACCGGCGCCCCCTGCGTGGAAAAGCCATTTCGGGTGCGCCAGTTTATCTCGGTTGTCGAGAAAACCATGGGGAAGGCTTTGTGAGCAGCGACGATCTTCGAATCCGACTCTTAATCGTGGATGATGAGCAGAGCATCCGCAAGCTCTGCGTAACCGTCGGCGAATCACTCGGCTTCGCCTGCCTGGAAGCTGAAAATGGCGAGTCCGCTCTGTCCCTGCTGGAGGACCAGCCCGCCCATATGATTCTCACCGATATGGTGATGCCTCACATGTCGGGATTGGATTTTCTGGAGAAGGTCAAGAAACTATTACCGCGTACCGAAGTGGCGGTGATGACAGGACATGGTTCGATTGAAACTGCCGTACAAGCCATGAAGCTGGGGGCCTACGACTACATCACCAAACCCTTTTCGCCGCTCGAGGAGTTGCGCCTGTTTCTACGGCGGATGGCGGAAAAAGTCCGCCTGGTGGATGAGAATCGCTTTCTTCGCGAACGCATGGACACCGAAACCAAACTGCATGGCATTGTGGGTTCGTCGGCCAAAATTCAAGATGTACTGCGTCTCATCTCGCGATTGAAAGACACCCGTACGCCCGTCCTCATTACCGGCGAGAGCGGGACGGGTAAAGAACTTGTGGCTCGCGCCATTCACTTTCGCGGAACCTTTGCCACTCGCCCATTCGTAGCCGTCGACTGCGGATCGTTAGTGCCTACGCTCATCGAGAGCGAATTGTTTGGCTACGAAAAAGGAGCCTTTACGGGCGCCCTCAAGTCGAAATCAGGGCTCTTTCAGACGGCGGATGGGGGCACCATCTTCCTCGATGAGATCGGCGAACTGCCGCTGGAGATGCAGGCCAAACTGTTGCGCGTATTGCAGGAAAAAGAAATACGCCCGGTAGGCAGCAATCAGAAGCTTAAGGTGGACGTGCGTGTCATCGCCGCCAGCAATCGCGACCTCGAGTCGGAATATCGCAACGGGACATTTCGCAAAGATCTCTATTTCCGCTTGAACGTGGTGACGCTTCACGTGCCAGCACTGAGGGAACGTCGCTCAGACATTCCTATGCTGGTGCACTGGTTTCTCGATCGCTATGCCCCAGACCATGCCATTCAAGTTACTAACTCAGCCATGAAGTCGTTGTTGCAATACGATTGGCCGGGGAACGTGCGCGAACTGGAAAACTGCATCGAACGCGCCGTCGCTTTGGGCGACCATCAGACCATTGACGTAAACGACCTGCCACCCGCCATCGCTTCCGCCTCCCCGGTGGCGGAGTTATTCGCTGAATCATCCAGCGGGCTTACCTCGACCGATCTGGAGGACATCGAACGAGCCACGATTCAGCGCGTCTTCGAGCAGGTGAAGGGAGACAAAGTTCTGGCCGGCAAAATGCTAGGTATCAGCCGCGCCACCCTCTATCGCAAGCTCAAACGCTATAACATCGGTTCACGGGCGGCTTCAGCTTCGAGTCAAGCACTGCAATGAATGTGGGGCTACAATCGTTTCGTTCGCGAGCAAAACGTGAGACCTGCGAGCCGCTCCCGCTTGAGACGGTGTTTCATTGTGAGACATTCGCCTAAGATTTCTCTCACCTTGCCACCCTCATTGTGCCGACTTCCGCATAATCATCAATAACTTAGTGCGCCGCACATCACTTCATGACTTTGGCTGTGATCGTGCACTCTTGAAGTACGGTGCGGTCCCACGGCTCCCGTTAAACAGTCTTCCTAACCGGGAAGATGGGAGTCGGACCGCTGTTAAGTGCAACTTGTGAGGTCACGCCTTGGCAAGAGAGGCCACAGCTAGCGCGCGTTCGCCCGAACCCAGCCTCGTCGGCCGGCTTGCGAAATTTTTCCCCGAAGCGACACCTGTGCGGATTCCGATCAAATTGACCCGCACCGGCTGCGAAACTGGGACATCTACAGAAAACACCATCATCGAGTTTGGCACGCCTCGCGAAGTTCTCTTCGTCTCCAACATACCTTTGGAATTTTCGGAAATCCTGCGGCTACAGAACCGTGACAGTTCGCTCGACGCCGAAGCTACTGTAGTCGCCGTGCAATACCACGACGGGCAGACGGCGGTTGCCGCCCGCTTCACCCATGAAGTCCCCAATTGGATTGTGAAATCATGACTGCCACATCACAACTGAGTGGACTGGCTGCGGAATGGCACACCGCGCGCCTTCTGTTTCCCATTTATTCCGCCTTGGCGCGGGAGTTCGTCATCGACCTCCCCGCCTGTAGTGACCTGGAAGCCGGAGTGGAAGCGCCGCCGCAAGAATCTGTCGAACTGGCCAAGCAATGGCTGCGCGAGGTTGATGAACGCATTCAGGTCCACCAGTTGCGGCAGTTTCTGCAAACTACACCGCTCACCACCCAAGAAGTCCTGCAGACCATTCTGGTGCACCACTTACAAAAGGAGAAGAGGTCGGCATCAGATCGCGACAAGATCGACTTTCTGCTGGTGCAGTTCTTTTCCCATTGCGCTCCCTCCGGTCTCGATGACGGAGATGTGGATCTGGAATACGTTGCCCAGGTCCTGGAACCGGCGTTGGGTGCGGTCGACTCTGTGCTGCCGCCTTGGCTCAAGCCACTGGAGCAGTTAATGCAGTCCGCCAAACATTGCCGGCGTCTCAGCGAGCTGCTGCACAGCGGCATTCTCGAGCAAGGAAGAAAACTGAAAGTGCAATGCGGGGACAAATATTTCTTGCCCGCCGCAATGGTGGCCTTTACCCGTTTCAGCTTCATGATGCGGCGTGTCTTCTTTCACCTGATGCATGAAGACCTCAACGCTATTCTTGACGGACTGCGGGATCTGGAGCGCCATGGCGTAAGTACGCTGGACTGCCGGAGAGCACAATTTTCCGCGGAAGAGCCGGTCGCCCGCTTGCGTATGATTTGCCAGTCCTGGAAAGTCATGTTTCACGCCGAATACTCTTCTGGGCAACCGTTGCGCATGCTGGTGGATCTCCGTGCCGCTGTGGACGATGCGCTGGCCAAGAACGGAGTCGGCAAAACCCCGGCAACTGCGAGCGCAGCTTCTAAGGTGGCGCGCGCAGCTACGGCCTCGGCCGGTCCAGCAGCCCAGCCCAACAGAAATTCCGCGGCAAGTGCTTCCACAGTTCCCGAGTTTGAAGTAGCGAGTAATTCGCAGGAATGGAATGCGCACGAGGACGATTCTTCCCCCCAGCAATCCCCCGGTGACGACAACGACGGCTGACGCTTTCAGAAGAAGATGGCAAGGACGATAAACCGTGGACCAGCCCACCATAATGATCATTTCCGATGACGCGGACTTCTCCCGCGAGGTCACCAGCCGCTGGCAGACTGAACGCAGTGTGCCACCATTCACCCTGATGAGTGGCGACCTCTGTCACGGTTTCGACGCGGGTGCGTTTGAATTGGCGATTGTGGGGGCGATTGCCCCACGGGCCATTACCCCACTGCTCAAAGCGCTGGAGGCAACTGGCAAGCCAGTGGTGTTCGTTTGTAACGATGTCCAGACTGCCCAGGTCGTGCGAGACACGCAACCGCGTGTGCTTTTGTTGCGGCAGCACGAGGGCTGGTTGGATGCGCTGGTGTTGCTTTCCACCGAAGCCCTGCGCCGGACCGAGGCGGTTGCCCGTGCCATTAAGACGGAGCACGCAAGAGCCGCGCTCGAGCGCCAGGCGACGCTCGGCCGCTACATGCTGGAAATGCGCCACAGTCTCAACAATGCGCTCACATCAGTCCTGGGTAATTCCGAGTTATTGCTAATTGAGCCAGGCAGTCTTTCAGCCAATGCGCGCTCGCAAATCGACACCATTCGCAATATGGCTCTGCGGATGCACGAAATCCTGCAGCGCTTCTCCTCCCTGGAAAAAGAACTCAGTTTTGTAGAGCGCCAGGCAGAAAAAGAAAACAATACAAAGTCAAGGGTTGCGAGCGTCGGTTTGTAAACGCAAGGATGCAATGTAGACGCGGGCGTCTCGCCCGTGTACTGGCCGGAAGCAGGCGGCCGGAAACACACGAAGGAAATGCACAAGCTTTCCACTAGCGTTGCGGTTCTCGAGCACGAGTTATCTGAGCTGCGTGTGCTGCTGGAGCGACGGGCCGGCATTCTGCTCGAAGGTTCTTGCGAAACCCTTAGCGCCAAAATCGCAGAGTTTTTAGAGTCCCGCCATCTCAATTCGGCGCCGGACCTGCTCAAGCTGATTCAGTCCCGGGACAGTGAATGTGAAGCCTTGCTCGAATCTTTGCTCGACGGTGAGACTGGATTCTTCCGCCCTCCTGCTGCATTCGAGATATTCGAAAAGAAAGTACTACCTGACCTCCATGCTCGCAAATCCAACGAAAGTTCTCATCCGCTGCGCATCTGGAGCGCGGGTGGCTCGAGTGGCGAAGAGCCCTATTCCATTGCCATGACAGTGTGCCAGACCGCGAAGGTGCTGGAGGGTTGGAACATTCGCATCGTCGGCAGCGACATTCGTCCGTCGGCGCTGGCGGTCGCGGAGCGCGGACTTTACCCGCAGCAGGCGCTGGCACACGTGCCCAGCACTCTCATTCAGACTTACTTTGCCAGGATTGGCCAGCACTTTCTTGCCAAGCCGCGGCTGCGCAACCTGCTGACCTTTACCAAGACGAATCTCGCTGATCCTGGCTACATCGGACGCTTCGATTGCATTTTCTGCATGGACGTGATGCGACACTTTTCCATGGCGCAGCGCATCGCGCTCGCCCAGCGCCTGCATCTTTATCTGGAACCGGGAGGCTATCTTTTCCTGGGGCAGGGAGAAAAACTCCCAGGGATGGATGTGAGCTGGCATGCGCAAACCGACGCGGGTTATACAGTCTTTCAGAAATCCATGGCGAGCGTTGCGAAATCGGGAAGATAAGAGAGCTTCTATATTCCGGTTTCTGACTTTCTTCAGGCAAAAAGAAATTCTTTGGTTCTCAGCTCCTTGATGGTGTCCCGCAACCTGGCCGCTTTCTCAAATTCAAACCGTTTGGCGGCTTCACGCATGTCGCTTTCGAGCTTCGTTATATAGCCATCCAGTTCTTCCTGCGATGTGAACTCTGGAATTCCGTCAGCTTCCGGCCCAGTCAGGTCGGCATAATCGGCCTGAATGATTCCCGCCAGCGACATTTCCAGTGGCCGCACGATCGATTCCGGCGTAATCCCATTGGCTTCGTTGTAAGCCTGCTGAATGGCGCGGCGGCGATTGGTCTCATCGAGAGCTTTCTTCATCGAGTCGGTCATCACATCGGCATATAAAATTGCCCGTCCATTCAGATTTCGGGCGCAGCGGCCGATGGTCTGGATCAGCGATCCGCTCGACCGCAGAAATCCTTCTTTGTCGGCATCGAGAATTGCTACCAGCGAAACCTCCGGCAGGTCGAGTCCTTCGCGCAACAGGTTGATCCCGATCAGCACATCGAATTCGCCCTTACGCAAGTCGCGCAGGATTTTCACTCGCTCCAGCGTCTCGATTTCAGAGTGCATGTAGCGGCACTTGACGCCGACTTCGGCGTAGTACTCCGCCAGGTCTTCGGCCATGCGCTTGGTAAGGGTTGTGACCAGCACACGTTCTTTGCGGGCTACGCGCTCGCGAATTTCGTGCAGCAGATCATCAATCTGCCCCTTCACCGGACGCACTTCCACCGGCGGATCAATCAATCCTGTCGGCCGAATAATCTGCTCCACGACCACGCCCGCCGACTTGGTCAGCTCATACGGTCCGGGAGTTGCCGAGACGTAGATCATCTGATTCATGCGGTGCTCGAACTCTTCAAAGGTCAGCGGACGGTTATCCAGTGCCGAGGGCAAACGGAAGCCGTACTCGACCAGCGTTTCCTTGCGCGAGCGGTCGCCGTGATACATGCCGTGTAACTGCGGCACGGTCTGGTGCGATTCGTCGATGAACATCAGGAAGTCGCGGGGAAAATAATCCAGCAGCGTCGGCGGAGGCTCACCTGGCAGCCGCCCGGTGAAGTGCCGCGAATAGTTTTCGATGCCGTGGCAGTATCCCATTGCCCTGATCATCTCGAGATCAAACATGGTGCGCTGATGAACCCGCTGTGCCTCCACTATGTGCCCCAGCTTTTCCTGCTCAGCCTCCCACCACGCCAGCTCTTCTTTAATTGACTGGACGGCCTTATCTTTGGTCTCCTGCTTCATCACATAGTGGGTCTTGGGATAAATCGGTAGGCGCACATATTTCTGCTTGACCGTGCCAAACAAGGGATCGATTTGTGAAAGCGACTCGATGACGTCGCCCCACAACTCGATGCGATAAGCCATGTCGTCATAAGTGGGGAAGACTTCGATGACATCGCCCCGCACCCGAAATGTTCCGCGCCGGAACTCGCCATCAGTGCGCTCGTAAAGGATCTCGACTAGCTTGCGGGTGATGTCTTCACGCTTGATCTTCTGCCCTTTTTCGAGAAACAGCAGCATGCCGTAGTACGCCTCTGGCGAACCCAGGCCATAGATGCAGCTCACCGACGAAACAATCAGGCAATCGCGTCGCTCAAACAGTGAGCGGGTAGCGGAGAGCCGCAGCTTGTCCAGTTCGTCGTTGATGGTCGCTTCTTTTTCGATGTAAAGGTCCGCGGCGGGCACGTAAGCTTCCGGCTGGTAATAGTCGTAGTACGACACAAAGTATTCCACCGCATTGTGCGGGAAAAATGTCTTGAACTCGTGATAGAGCTGCGCCGCCAGCGTCTTATTGTGCGCCATCACGATGGTTGGCCGGTTCGCCGCCTCAATCACCTTGGCCATGGTGTAAGTCTTGCCCGACCCGGTGACCCCCAGCAGAACCTGATGCTGCTCGCGGTCGAACACACCCCGCACCAACGACTGGATAGCCGTGCCTTGATCACCCTGCGGTTTGTATTCGCTGATGAGCCTGAAATCCATAAATTGCGTTTCGAGCGCGCCCTCTCAGAGCGCAATTTCGGCGAGTGACAATCTTTTTATTATAACGTGCGGGATTGGGACACGCGGGCAAGCAGCAGCTCAAAAATGCTGAAGTCTGCAGCTGGACATTTACTTTTGTTCCTGTATTTCTTCCATACCGACGATTTTGGTATCCGTACGGAACTTCTTGTAGTCACGGTAGGTAGTATCCTGGTCGACGTTGAAATTCTTCAGCAGAGCTAGCCGCACATCGAGCTTCACGGATTCGTGTTTGGGCAGCCAGACTTCATCGTTCACCCGCGTCTGCTCAACCCGAATGCGGGCTCCTTTATGAATGCGCGCCACGAACAGTCCCCAGGAAACCGTATCGATACATTCAGCGTCCATTTTCACCAATTGCATTTCGGCTCTGTCTATCCACACTCTGAAGCGAAACTTGGACAGGTAGTTGGCGTATTTGAGGTGCGGCTGGAAGCCGGGCCGCGGGTCGGCGTCAACCACATAAGAGTCGCGCCCGCCGACATTCTCTGTCCCGGCCAGGCGGAAATTGTAAGCGTCGCTGATTTCACGCACCCACTGACGTGACTCCTCACGGTCTTTTTCTTCGTGCGCCAGACGCTTCTTGCGCTGTTCTTCGGTCTCGTTCTTGCGCTTGTCGATGATCTTGCGAATCTTCTCGTCTTCCTTGGCTGCATCTTTTTCAGAGAGTGGCTTATCATTCTTCGCGATCAGGCGCTCGACTTGGCTTCCGTACAGGATCATGACTTCTGACGTCTTCGATTCCGTCGACTGCACTTCGCCTTTCCGGTTTAGCTTGCGCTCTTCTTCTCGCTGGATGTAGGTGTAATTACGTTGTTTCTTGTCATTCTCGATATCGTTGTCGGCCACTTTCTGAATGAGTTCTCTGATTTGGTCCCCCGAAAGCGCGCCGGGAGAGAAGGTTAAAGCAGTGGCTGCTGTGGTCGGGGTGGCTGGGCGTGCGTTCGGAGCAGAGGCACTGGCCGGGGGAAGGCCGGGTGCATCGGAATCGCTGGACTGTCTAGGTGAATTCTCCTGGCCGACAGCCAGTCGAGCTACCGAAGTTAGAAGTAGAAGAACCAGACTTGCGCAGATCAGCTTCATAAAATGGACTACGGGATTAGAACCCAATGAGTTCCCAAAAGATGCGCTTCAAGTGGGCTTACCTAATTATTCTCCGTTGAGCACTGAGGACTAACCTTTCTTTTCGGCGCGCCCCAGACATTCCGCGCGGAAGAGGCGCTCATCTACTCGATGCAGGCGCTGTGCCACGCCGCGCTTGAGTAGTTTGTAGTGGTGGATTTCGAAGAGATAGTTAACGATAAACCAGATCGGCTTTTCCGTCGTCATCCAGTTCAAGTGGTCGAAGCGCGCCAGGTTCACCGGACGTGAAAACGTCCGCAAGGTTCGCTGGCGCCTCAGGTTGAAGTACAAATTGAAGTAACTCATGGCCAGTTCGCGCAACGAGCGATACACCGGTTCGCGATAACGGCAGCCCGTGAAGTTTGACTTCGCGATTGCGCCCCAATGGTTGTCCACCCGGTAGATGGCGACCACGTGATCCGTGTCGTGGTCGGCTTCAAGATCCAGAATCAGCGGCGGAAAACCATTGGCCCGCAGCGCGGCGGCGCCGAATATGGCGCCTTCGAGGCAATGCGCTGTGCCCTCGCGAAGCACACGCCGTGGCGACCACGCGGTATCAGCTAGGTGATATGGCAGCGCGTCGAGGTATCGCTGAATGCCGTGGGGGTCCTTCAAGCGACGCAGCTTGCGCAGTTCCGCCGCGGTGAAGCTGAGATGGGTATTCATTTGGTGGTTGGGATGCAGTTTACCTCATCTTGAAAACCGCTCGCTGCTGTCACAGTTCATGACTGATCCTATAGAATCATTGACATAGCCCTAAGCTAATGAAAACAAGTGAGGCGAGGAATCAGCAATCGCCAGAATGCGGTTCCGGTCCGGTGCTGCAATAGCGTTTAATTGGGTCTGGCTGCCCCGTACAGCCACAATCGCCACTCGGATGACCCTGAGGGCTACCTGGCATCCCCGCGAGGCTAGAATCGGCTCCCAGTGGTGTGTTAGCTATTAGCTAATCATGGTTAGCGTTTTTCAATCACTTACGGGGAAAACAATTTCGCCAATTCCTGCGGCGTGTCCACGACCACGTCTGGCGGAGCTTCACACAGCGTATGGGGAGCGAAGCCGTAGGTTACTCCGCAAGTCCACAGGCCAGCATTGCGGCCCGTGAGCACGTCGTGCGACGAGTCTCCGATGATAACGGTCTCCTGCGGATGTGAACCGGTTTCGTTCAGGATTGTCCTGGCGCCGAGCGGATCGGGCTTTTTGGTCGCAAAGCTGTTGCCGCCGTAGACCGACACGAAATACTCGTGCAAGCCGAGCGCCTCGACAATCGCCCGCGAAGGATGGACTGGCTTATTGGAAAGCACAGCCATCTGGCGTGGCATACCATTTCGCGACTGACGCAGGGTCGCAAGAGCTTGTGTTACTCCTTCATAAACGTGGGTGTGATCGAGCTTGTGCGCTCGGTAGTACGCCAGGAAATAATCCAGAGCTTTTTTCAAATAAGCATGGTCCCGGGGATCGCCCAGTGCTCGCTGCACCAGCATGGGTGCACCATCGCCTACGTAGGTCGCGATCACTTCCGCAGGAAGCTCCGGCCGGTTGAAGTGGCGCAGCATGGCATTTACCGAGTGCACGAGATCAAGCCGGGAATCGATCAGAGTGCCGTCGAGGTCAAAGATCAGCAGCTTGATGGCCTGCGGGTCGAATTGCCGGTTGAACTTGATCATTTTGCTTTTAGGATAAACGATGCTGGTGCTACTCCCAATGCTGTATTCCCAATCTTGCATTTGGCATTTACAATGCACGGTTAGCCTCTGCCCGGAAAGTAAGCGCATGGCGATTACGAAAACCGATCCCAAGCTGGCGGGCGATGCAGACATTAAAAAGGCGGGTAGAACCTATCAAGGGCTTACCCGCCAGCAACTGATTGATGCCTATCGCATTATGTACACCTCCCGTCGCCTTGACGACCGGGAGATCATGCTCAAGCGCCAGCAAAAGATATATTTCCAGATATCAGGCGCGGGGCATGAGGCGGTCGGGGCTGCTGCCGGATTCGCCCTGAAGGCCGGCTACGATTGGTTTTATCCCTACTATCGTGACCGCGCGCTTTGTCTGGCGCTGGGCGCGACTCCTTACGAAATGTTGCTACAGGGAGTTGGCGCAGCGGACGATCCCAGTTCCGGCGGCCGCCAGATGCCGTCGCATTGGGCATACAAGCGGCTGAACATCGTTACTCAGTCTTCTCCGACCGGGACCCAAATTCTCCAGGCGGTGGGCTGCGCCGAAGCCGGGCGATATTTTGCCAGACATCCGGAGGCTGCCAAGAAAGCCAGCGGAGATTACCGTCAATTCAAAGATGTGAACTTCCACGGCGACGAGGTCACTTACGTCTCTCTCGGCGACGGCACGACCAGCGAAGGCGAGTTCTGGGAAGCGATGAATACCGCGTCAAACAGCAAGCTTCCTGTCCTGTTCTGCGTGGAAAATAACGAGTACGCGATTTCCGTCCCGGTTGAGGTGCAGACCGCCGGAGGCAACATCTCGCGCCTCGTGGCTGGCTTCCCTAATTTCCATTTTGACGAAGTTGATGGCACCGACCCGGTCATCAGCTACGCCGCATTGAAGCAAGCAGTCGACTATTGCCGTGCCGGTCATGGGCCTGCTCTCGTCCACTTCCACGTAATCCGGCCTTATTCGCATTCGTTGTCGGATGACGAGCGTCTCTATCGTCCGGATATCGAACGGCAGCGCGACGCGGCGCGCGATCCCATCTCGCGCATGCAGATGTTTCTGATTCGCGAGGGCATACTCGACGAGGCGGGAATCAATAAATTGGAGAAGCAGGTCGAGGATGATCTTCAGGTAGCGGTGGATCAGGCGTTGAAGGCGGCTCCTCCACAACCCGATTCAATTAAGAAATATATCTATTCGCCTGACCTGGACCCGACTTCGTCGGCATTCGAAACGCAACCGGTGTTCGCCAAGGTGGAAGCTCCCGCCGACGACAAGAAGACGCCGGCTAAGGCGTCTGCGCCCAAAACCATGGCTGATTTGATCAACGCCACCTTGCGTGACGAAATGCGGCGCGACGAACGCATGGTGATCTTTGGCGAAGACGTGGCAGATTGCAGCCGCGAAGAATATTTGAAGCAGAAGATGATCAAAGGTAAGGGCGGCGTGTTCAAGCTGACCGCTGGCTTGCAATGCGATTTTGGCTCAGACCGCGTCTTCAATTCACCGTTGGCGGAAGCCAATATCGTGGGCCGGGCGACCGGCATGGCCACACGAGGGTTGAAGCCGGTGGTCGAGATCCAGTTCTTCGACTACATTTGGCCGGCGATGATGCAATTACGCAACGAACTGCCGCTGATCCGCTGGCGATCGAATAATGCCTTCTCCGCGCCGGTTGTGATTCGCGTGGCCATTGGCGGATATCTCACCGGTGGGGCAATCTATCACTCGCAATGCGGCGAGAGCATCTTCACCCATATTCCCGGTTTACGAGTAGTTTTTCCCTCGAATGCGTTGGATGCTGCCGGGTTGCTGCGAACCGCAATTCGCTGTGATGACCCGGTGTTGTTTTTGGAGCACAAGCGTTTGTATCGGGAGGCTTACGGGCGCTCGCCCTATCCCGGGCCGGATTACATGGTTCCCTTTGGGAAAGCGAAAATTGTGCAGCCGGGAACTGATCTCACCGTAATCACTTATGGCGCCGTGGTGCCGCGCGCCTTGCAAGCCGCACAAAAGTTAGAACGCGAGCATCAGGTAAAAGTGGAACTGATCGATTTGCGCTCGCTCAATCCATTTGATTGGGACACGATTGCCGCGTCAGTTCGGAAAACGAATCGGGCGCTGGTCGCGTATGAAGACACGCTTAGCTGGGGATATGGCGCGGAGATAGCGGCGCGCATTGCCGAAAATCTATTCGAACATCTTGATGCGCCGGTGAGTCGCATCGCGGCGGAAGATACCTATGTCGCGTATCAGCCGATTCTCGAAAACGCGATCCTGCCGCAAGCCGAGGATTTGTATCGTGCGATGAAGAAGCTGGCGGAGTTCTAGCGTAACGATTCATTTCTTTTACATTTTCTTACACTCTAGTTCCTTCTCTTTACATTCCTTTACAGAGGCGAGGCCAACCAATGTGTCCTGCGTCCCTTCTCACTATGGGCAGGGTGATTCTGCTCCTCCGCCTGAATCCCTTTGCAGGAGGAATCATGAAAAGACTTTGGGGAATTGCGGCTGCGATGCTGGGCTTGGCAATGCCTTTGCTTGCGCAGTCGCCGAATGGGGTGTCAACTGACCAACTGCGTAATATTTTATCGAACGTGCAGCATGCCGGGATCGCAACCGTTGCCTATAACGGCAGTCCAGCCTGGCAAGATCGGGATGATGACCGCCGCCAGGGCGATCGCGACGACGACCGGCGACGAGACCGGGATCGGGATCGAGATAGGGATCGTGATCGGGACAGGGATCGTGACCACGACCGCTGGAACCGGAATCATCGCAGAGATGCATATCGCGACCGTGACCGGGATGGCGACCGCGATCGCGACGACGGCTACCGCAATAATGGCGGCTATCGCAACAATGGGGGCTACAACGGCGGCTACGGTAATGGTGGATATGGCCGGGGAAATTACGGCCGAGGCTATCAGGGGCGCCTTTCGCCGCAGGATCAGAACCGTTTCGATAGCTACTACTCACGCTGGAGCCAGTATCGCCAGACCAATAATCTGGGTGAAGCGGTGAGCATGGAGAATCGTATGCGCGACCTGATGGCACGCTACAACATCCCCAGCAACGTGCCGTTCAGCCAGATTGCCTCACAGGGCGGCAGTTTTAATCGCTACTAATTAGTCTTGTTTGAAATTGCAAGCTTGGGGGGCGCACCTTAGGTGCGCCTTTTTTTGTCCCGGGCTTTGACTGCTCAGGGTCATGGGGTAACCGCGATGCTTTAAAAGCGACGCATTTCCACTTCGACTCGCGACGTTCATGGCGGCGTTGGTGTCGGACTAGCTCCCGGCCTCCACACCAGCAGCAGAAGCAGTCCGACTGCAAAGAAAGTATCAACCAGCCGTGAGGGACCGCCGATTTCG